>Ga0210392_10000017_pt1 | contig 178988 bp, 135 predicted proteins | sample IncBWC30OmetaG_FD_161057 | JGI IMG/M metagenome (GOLD analysis project Ga0210392, IMG submission 161057) | Forest soil microbial communities from Barre Woods Harvard Forest LTER site, Petersham, Massachusetts, United States - Inc-BW-C-30-O ... | reverse complement strand
ACCCCTAGCCCTCGTCCTCGCGCCCGCAGCCTGCACCCCCGCAGCCTGCACCCCCGCAGCCTGCACCCCCGCAGCCACGCCCCGCTCTTCGCCGCCCTCGGCGACGACACCCGCCTCGCCCTCCTCACCAAGCTCAGCGCCGGCCAGCAACGCTCCATCACCGACCTCGCCCACAACTCCCCGCTCACCCGCCAGGCCATCACCAAACACCTCCGCGTCCTCGAGCGCGCACACATCGTCCGCTGCACGCGCTCCGGCCGCGAGCGCCTCTACGAGCTCGACCCCCTTCCCGTCCAGTCCCTGAAAAACTACCTCGACGCCCTCTCCCACCAATGGGACAGCGCCCTCCAACGCCTCCGCGCCTTCGTCGAGACCGACCACCCGGAGTAGCGGCCAACTGTCCGCGCGAGACCGCTGGCACCCTCACACCTCAACTCCCCAGCTCCCGCCGCACTGCTCCTCGAAGGGGCACGGCTTGAGCCCTGCCAATTTTCGTCCCCGCAACCGGCTTCAGCCGCCGAGGTTAAGCCGGCAATCTGTCGCGAGGCTGAATCCAGCCATCAAAATAAGCGAAAATAGAGATCGGGCGTCCACGCACCAGCACGCTCCTGAAAGAGGTCTTCCTTGGCAGCACCCGTCGTCGGCATCGACCTTGGCACCACCAACTCCCTCATCGCCTTCATGCAGGGCGACACCCCCGCCGTCATCCCCGGCGAGGACGGCAGCGCCATCGTCCCCTCCGTCGTTGCCTTCGACCAGGACACCCCCAACGGCTTCGCAGTCGGCAACGCCGCGCGCAACGTGCTCCTCACCAACTCCGCCAACGCCGTCTACTCCGTCAAGCGCCTCATGGGCCGCGACCTCGCCGACGTCCAGCCCGAGCTCGAACACTTCCCCTTCCGCCTCGCCCCCGGCCTCAAGCCCGGCGAAGTCCTCAAGCTCAACGTAGGCGGCCTCACCCTCACGCCCCCCGAGATCTCCGCCTACATCCTCCTGCAGCTAAAAAATAACGCGACCCGCTTCTTCGGCGCAGAAGTCACCAAGGCCGTCATCACCGTCCCCGCCTACTTCAACGACGCGCAGCGCCAGGCCACCAAAGACGCCGGCCGCATCGCCGGCCTCGACGTCCTCCGCCTGGTCAACGAGCCCACCGCCGCCGCCCTCGCCTATGGCCTCGACAAGAAGAAGGACGGCATCATCGCGGTATACGACTTCGGTGGCGGCACCTTCGACATCTCCATCCTCAAGCTCCACGACGGCATCTTCGAAGTCATCGCCACCGGCGGCGACACCCACCTCGGCGGCGACGACATCGACCTGCTCCTAACGGCCGTCGCCCTCGACGACATCAAGGGCGACCTCGGCATCGACGTCACCACCAACCCCGAAGTTATCCAGCAACTCCGCCAAGCTGTCATCGACGCCAAGATCGCCCTAAGCTCAGCCGACTCCACCCGTCTCCAGCTTAAGATCCCGGGTGCCCCGCGTCTCGCTTCTGAGACGTGGGATCCCACCGGTGCTGCCGAGCCAGTTACCTACGCACGCGAAATCACCCGCACCCAGTACGAGCAACTCATCGCGCCCATCATCCAGCGCACCGCCGCCCCAGTCAAACAGGCGATGAAAGACGCCGGATTCACGGCGTCGGATATAGATGAAGTCGTGATGGTAGGCGGCTCCACGCGCATCCCCGCCGTCCGCGCCCTCGTCACCCAGCTGTTTGATTTAGAAGCCCGCGGCCGTAAGCTCCACACCGAACTCAACCCCGACGAAGTCGTAGCCCTCGGCGCCGCCGTGCAGGCGCAAATCCTCAGCGGCACAGAAAACGCCGCCACCAACGATCTCCTCCTCCTCGACGTCACGCCGCTTTCCTTGGGCATAGAGGCCTTAGGCGGTGTTGTGGCAAAAATCATCCAGCGCAACTCCACCATCCCCGCCTCCGCCACCGAGCACTTCACCACCGGCGTCGACGGCCAAACCAACGTCGCCATCCACGTCCTGCAAGGCGAGCGCGAGCTAGCCAAGGATTGCCGCTCCCTCGCACGCTTCGACCTCAAAGGAATCCCACCCATGGTCGCCGGCCTGCCCCGCATCGAAGTCAAATTCCTCATCGACGCCAACGGCATCCTACATGTGAGCGCGCGCGAACAGCGCAGCGGTCAGGAGTCGCAGGTTGAAGTCAAACCCACCTACGGCCTCACCGACGAGCAGGTAGAAACCATGATCCTTGAATCCTTCGATCACGCCGAGTCCGACATCACCGCACGTCAACTCATCGAAGCCCGCAACGAAGCTCAGACCATCCTCGACGCCCTCGCCAAGGGCGAAAAATCAGGCGCCTGGCAGCAGCTCTCTCTCGGCGAGCACGCCTCCATCGAATCCCACGCCACCGAGCTCCGCCGCATCATGCAGGGCGACGACTACAAGGCCATCCGCGAAGGCATCGAGTACCTCGACAAAGCCACCCGCCGCTTCGCCGAACTCATGATGGACGCCGCCGTAACCGGTGCCCTGGGCGGCAAAACCATGGCAGCCGCCGGCGAATCCCTCGCAGCCAATCAGCAAGGCGCCACCCCCACCGCCCCCCACGCCTTCGCCAAAGCCGAAGTCTCAGCGACCATCCCCACCAACGACCTCGAGCGAGCCGAAGCCAACCCCGACACCCCAGGCGAATCCACCGAGGATTAAACGCCGGGCGCAAGCCCACCTCCGGAGTAGCAGCGGGCTTTAGCCCGCGGTTCCCGACCCGCCATAAAACCGGGCTTCAGCCCCGGCCTTTATCCGCGGCCCAACCACCGGGGTATCGCATCCACCACCGCACCCCCACACGCCGACGAAAACAAATACGCATCCCCTCGCTCAACCATCCCGGCCACCACAGGATTTTCGTGGATGTACCTCACACAAGCCTCATACCCCTCCCGATCAGTAATCCGCCGATCAAAATGCCCACGCTCCCAAACATCCATCTTGCTCTTGAGCCGAAACGAAAACCCACCCTTCATCAACTGCAATGCTTTCTCGAATGACACCTCCGCCGCCGGCGTCAACAAAACATGCACATGATCCGGCATCACCACAAACGCATGCAGTTCGAACGACCCCTGCCGCCGATACCCTTGCAAAATCTCCACCATCAACCGCGCCGTCTCCTCCACCAAGAACAACCGCCGCCGCCCCGCCGTTGAGAACGTTGTGAAATAGCTTCGATTCTCCTGCGGCGACGGGTACATGCTCGGAGCCTACGCCTAAGGCGCCACCGCCGCCTTCATCCCCACAATCTCCCCCGCCGACGTCCCCGCCACCTCTCTCCAGGGCGTCCCCACGAACTCCCGATCCACCGTCGAAGTCCCCACCTCCACAAACTCCACCGACACCACCGCCCCCGGAATCCGCGCCCCAAACCAATGCGGATCCTCCCTCTGCCGCCACGTCACCAACCCCAACACCGACCCCGCCGGATACGCCACCCCGGCCCTCGCCGCGCTCACCGCCGCATCATTCCCAAACAGCGTCCCCGTCGTCCCCGCCCCACGATCCACCACCGTCGTAATCGCCTTCCACTCCATCACCGGATACGGAAGCCCCGCCCCAACCGCAGCCTGCACGTTATACAAATCCGCATCCGCAATCTTCTTCCCGCTACACCCGCACACCATCGCAAGCGTCAACGCAGCCACAACCAGGCGCGCTCTCATTTCGCCCCCCTCGGCAGCGGCATCGAATACACATAGTCGTTATCCCGCACCGGCTCATGGCAGCCCTGGCACTCGTTATCAAAGTGCGGCCCATCCCCATACGGCTTCAACTCGGCGCCCTTGAACCGCGCATACCCCCATCCCCCCGTCCCCGCATACTGCACGCGATGCTTCTCCATGAACTCCACCTGCACAAACTTCCCCGGCACAATATGCCCCTGCCCATCGTCCACCGACTGGAACGTAATCTTCGCAAACGCCGCACCCTCCGGCCACGACGGCAGCTGGTGCTGCTCGATCGCGCCGATCGCCAAATCGTTCCCCGTAATAATTCGCAGCGTGTGATTGTCTCCGCGATCGGTCGTGCTCACCACCTTCCAGTCCGCATACCCCGGCAGAAACGGCACCCCATTCGGCGAAGGCGCAGCCGCCGCGCTCAAATGTTTCGGAGCCTCGCCTGCAGCCACCCCACTCGGCCCCGACGCAGGCTTGAACGGCGCCAAATAATTCTTCAAAACCGCCAACTCCTCCGCCGTAACCTCCGACCCCGGATGCCCCATCAGATAAAGCCTCAGCGGCATCGCCCCCAGCTGCACCTGGTTCACCGCCTCATACAGCTGTGCCTTTTGCGCCGCCTCCGGCTTCGTTCCCAGCGTTGAGAAATTCACCGCCGCCCGCGCCCGCTGCACATCCGACGACACCACCCAGTACACCGGCACAATATGATCCCACCACGAAAGCCGCGGCTCATCCGAGTGGCACGCATAGCACCGCCGCACCAAAATATCTTTCACCTCTGGAGGCACCGCCGCCTCCACCTGCGGCCCCGCCGGCTTCCCCAAAGACGGCCGCACCGCCTGCATTGCGACCCCCACCCCGACCACTACCAGCGCGATCCATCCCAAAGTCCGTCGACCCGCAGTGTGTTCCGCAGCAGACACGGTGGCAACTCCCTTACGCTCAAATTCTACCGCTGCTGCCACGTCGTGTGCATACCCTCAGCCAGATGTTTTCGCGTGGCCTCAATCTTTTCCTTGACGAGCCCCCCTCCCCTCCCGACAATACTTTGATGCTCAAACGTTACATCTCTCAGCGCCATCTGCTGGCCTGCGTTGCTTGTCTTGCGCTCCTTCACCCCGCCCCAGCCTCCGCACAAACCTGGCGCGAGATTCAAAGCCCGCACTTCAAGGTAATCACCGACGGCTCCGACAGCGACGGTCGCAATGTCGCCAAAGAATTCGAGCAGATGCGCTCAGTCTTCGCGACCCGCTATAGCCACTGGACGCTCGAAGCAGGCGCACCCTTGCTCATCATCGCCGTGCGTGAGGACGGCCTGCGCTCGCTCGCGCCCATGTTCTGGAAGGAGCGCGACAAGTGGGCCGGCGAATTCTTCCAGGGCTGGGAACGAAGGTACGCCATGGTTCGTCTCGATTCCTTCGGCGATCTCAACCAGGCCGTCATCTTCCACGAATACACCCACAGCATCTTCCACGCCAACCTGCATTGGCTGCCCGCCTGGCTCGATGAAGGCCTCGCTGAGTTCTACGGTTACACTCGCTTCCAGAACGACCACATCTACATTGGCGCGCCCACCATCCGGTACAGGTTTCTCAGGAGCCAACCCCTGATTCCCATTCCGCAGATGCTCACCGCAAACGATCGCACCTTCTTCAAAGATCAGCAACGCGAAGAACTCTTTTACGCCCAATCCTGGGCCATGGTCCACTACATCGCCTTTGGCCCGAACATGGAAAACGGCGCGAAGCTGAACACGTTTGTGACTCTACTCGAAAAGGGAACACCTCAGCCCGAAGCCTTTCGACAAGCCTTCGGCGACCCTCAGGCTTTTCAAGACAAACTCTCCCAGTACCTCTTGCGTCTCGGGATTGTCGCTGGCGTCATGCCCCCCATCCAGGGTCTCGACGCAAAATCCTTTCCTGCTCGCGTCCTCTCCAAAGCTGAAGCGGACTACGATCTCGGCTCCGTCGATTTAGGCGCTCGCGATCCCGCCGCCGCCAGGACCCTCCTCCAGGCAGCGGAAGCTGCAGACCCGAAGCTCGCCGGCCCCCATGAAGAGCTGGGTTTTATCGCCTGGCGCGCCGGCCACGATGACGAGGCCAGGTCGGAATGGCAGAAGGCAATCGCCGCCGACCCCTCCTCCTACCGATCCTCCTTCGCCCTCCTCATGTCCGGCACTCCGCTCACCCGGCAAACCCCGCTACAGCTCGAGCAGACCAAACAGGCCCTCGAAGCCATCAACGCCCAAGCCCCGAAGTTCGCGCCCGCCCTCGTCGAGCTCGCCCTCATTCAATGGCGACAGGGCCAGTTAAACCAGGCCTACAAAACATCTCTCGCCGCCGAGAAACTTGAGCCCTGGCGCGCCGAGTATCACCTCCTGACCGGACACATCCTCCTGCAGGGAAGCCAGCCGGCGGTGGCCGCAACCTACGCGCGAGAAGTCGCCGATCGCTGGCCCGGCTCTGATCACGACGAAGCTGTCGACCTCTGGAATCAGGTGCCCGCCGCCAATCGTGGAGACGGGCCGCCGCTCAAACTCTTGCTGCCCGCAGACGCAACCATCGCGCGCGGCACCATCCTCAGCACCAACTGCAGCAAGCTCGGCCTCACCGTCGTCCTCCAACCGGCCGACCCCACCGCCCCACCCCTGAATCTGCTCGCCGCAGGCCCTTATGAAAATGGATTCGCAGACACCCTATGGGTGGGCGAAGACCATTACACTCCCTGCTACCACCTCGCCGGTCTGCCCGCTGTCGTGGCCTACAAGCCCTCCGCCGATGGACTCCCGAAGCTCCTCGTCTTCGAGGTCCGAGACGACCTTCCAGCACTGAATCTCCCCGCACCCGCCCCCAAGGCAGCCAGCGCCGCAACGCCTCCTCCGCCCCATCCCTAGCTCGCCAGATCTTTATCCCTGGCTCGCCGCACCGCTTAAGCTAGCCAGCTTCCGCCCGCGCCTCCGCCGGAATAAAGATCGCGAACGCGGTCCCCGATACGCGCCCCTCACTCAAACTCCGCACCCGGATCCATCCCCCATGCTTGCGCACAATCTCATCCGAAACCCAAAGCCCCAATCCGATCCCCGTCGCCTGCTTGGTCGTAACAAACGGCTCGAAGATATGCTCCACCACCTCCGCCGGAATTCCGCTTCCGGTATCGGCGATGGCAATCTTCACGCCTTCCACCCATCCCTTCGCCCAGCCTCGCGCCCCCCGCACCCGCACCCGCAGCCTGCCTCCTTCCGGCATCGCGTCCATCGCGTTGCCCACAAGATTGGCCACTACCTGCCGAATCTCGTCCCCGAAGCAAGTCGCGAACGCTCCCCGCTCGCACTCTGCATGCACCACAATATTCTTGGTCGCCAGCCGTCCCCGAAACAGCTCCAGCACGGACCCAACCACCTCGCTGATATCCACCCGCGCCGGCAGGTTGGCCTGCTTGTGAAATTGCAGCGTCTGTGTCGTCATGTGCGACACTCGCCGCAACTCCTGCTCCGCCGTGTTCAGGTAACTCCTCGTCTCCTCCCCCAGCGACTCATCCTGCAGCGCCAGGTACAGCGCATTCGTCACCCCGGCCAGCGGATTGTTGATCTCATGCGCAATGCTCGCGGCCAGCCGCCCCGCCGTCGCCAGCTTCTCTGACTTCCGCAGCGCCGCCTCCGCCAGCTTCTGATCGTGAATATCCGTCGTACTCCCGATCCACCGCTCCACCACGCCCGCCTGGTTCTTGATCGGCGCAGCACGCGCCAGAAAATGCCGGTACATGCCGTCTTTCCGCCGCATCCGAAACTCGTCTACGTACGGCTCCCCCGTATCAAAACACCGCTTCCATACCGTGCCCGTCTTTTCGATATCGTCTGGATGAATAAACCTCGTCCAGCCAAATCTCATCAACTCGGCTTCCTCCACGCCCAGGTATTCGGCGCCCCGGCGATTGGCGTAGATCGTCTCGCCCACCTCATTCGACATCCAGATCATCTGCGGCACACTCTCCGCCAGGACCCGAAAACGCTCCTCCCGCTCCCGCAGCTCCTTCTCCGTCACCTTCTGTTCCGTGACGTCCCGAAAGTAAACCGAAAGCCCGTGCTCGGTCGGATAGCAATGACACTCCAGCCACACATTCAGCGGCTCCGGATAATACGCATCGAAGTGCCGTGGCTTCCCTGTTTCCACCGCGCTCCGATACTGCCGCCCAAACTCCGACTCCACCGCCTCCGGGAACACCTCCCACAACGACCTCCCCACCAGGTCTTCCGGCCGCCGCCCCACCATCCGCGCCCCTTGCTCATTCAGGTACGTGTAGCGCCACTCTTTATCCAGCGTCGCCAACCCATCCGTCGTACTCTCCAGCACGTTCTTCAGCCGCGCGGCCATCGCGTCGCGTTCCCGTTCCGCCGCCAACTTCTCGGTCACGTCATGGCACACCACCAGCACGCCGCACACCCCGCCATCCACGTCTCGCACAGGACTGTAGCTGTACGTCCAGTACACATCCTTCAGAATCCCTTGCCGTATCACCGGCACAAGGTTGTTCTCGAAATAAAATCTCTCACCACGCCCCAACACCGCTCCAAAGAGAGGCCCGATGATGTGCCACGCCTCGCTCCAACACGCTTCTGCCCCTCTTCCCAAACCCCACGGATGCTTCTCCGCCATCAGCGGCTGATACGCGTCGTTGTACATCACCACCAGCTCCGGCCCCCACAGCAGCACCGTCGCAAACTGGCTCTCCAACATCAGGTTCACCGTGCACAGAAAGCTATCCGACCACCCCTCCATCGCGCCCACCGGCGTCCGATCCCACGCAAACTCCCGAATGCACTCCGCCATCTCCCCCGCCGCATACACGCGGCGTGCGCCCGCCGGAAGCGCGCCATCGTTCGCCGAATCCGCCTCAGATCGTTCTTCAATCATCGCGTTCGTCCGATCGAATCTGCTCTGCAAGGCGCCGCCCCGGACGCCTCCGCGCGCAGAATCCAAAAGATTGGGAGTCCCGCTACCCTATCATTTTTGTGCGGTCGGCAGTGTCCGGCACCCGACATAGGCGCCCCCCATACGTCGCACCCCTCTCCTCCTTCCCCACGAATGTTCATGCGGTCAAAAGCCGTCCCCTGCCTCATCCCAAGCCTGGCCTCCCATCCAGCAGCGCAAAGTCGCCCTGAGATACAAACCCCTTAATCGCATCCGCTGTTGACCAACCGAAGACACAACCCGCGCGTCCAACGTTGCTTAAGCGTTATAACTCTCCTAGTCGACGACAGCACATTCAGGCAAACGTTCCTCGGGCCCAGAACAAACGTTGTTCCCAAACCGATCCGAAAGTTGTTCGCGATGGACGCTGTTCCTCTCATGCCGCACGCAGTCTGTTGGGCCTCGGCCCCCGGACTCATCTGGACCATGGTGATCACCAACGCGATCACCTTCCTCAGCTATCTCAGCATCAGCTGCACCCTTGCCTATCTCGCCCGCCGAACCGGCCGCGTCATCGCCCGCGACTGGGCCTGGTTCGTCATCGGTTTCGCACTCTTCATCATCGCCTGCGGCTCCACCCACCTCCTCGACGTCATCACCACCTGGATCCCCATCTTCTGGGTCGACGCCGCCGTCAACGTCGTCACCGCGACCCTCTCCGCCTACGTCGCCATCATGCTCATCCGCCGCGCCGCCACCATCGCCTTCAGCATCAACGACTACGCCGACCGCCTCACCGACACCGAATCCCAGCGCCTCCAGATGCAGGACAGTCTCCTCGCCGCCCAGAAGCTCGAAGACTGGTCCCGCATGTCCGCCACCGTCAGCCACGAAATTCGCGGACCCCTCGAGGCGATCCAGAACCTCCAGCACCTCATCCTCTCCACCGACAACCTCTCTCCCGAAGTCGCAGCCTTCGCCCGCACCACCGCCCAGGAAGCCAGCCGCGTCCTCGACATCGCGCAGTCCAGCCTCTCCTTCATCCGCCATACCGACAAGCTCGAGCTCGTCGACATCTGCGAAGCTCTCGAGTCCGTCCGCTTTCTCATCAATCCCATCCTCCTCGAGAAGCGCATCGACTTCCATGTCGAAGTGAACGGCGATTGCATCGTCGAATGCTACGCCGGAGAAACCCGCCAGGTTCTCCTCAACGTCATCCGCAACGCGTGCGAATCCATCACCCGGACCGGCGCCAAGGTCACCGTCTCCCTGCACGGACACTCCGACCTCGTCCAAGTCATCGTCACCGACGAAGGCAGCGGCATCTCCCCCGAAGTCCTACCCCGCATCTTCGAGTTCGGCGTCACCACCAAAGGCGTTCAAGGCAACGGCATGGGCCTCTGGACCGTCCGCCAGATCCTCACCCGCCACGGCGGCGACGTCAAAATCGAATCCGCCTGGGGCCAAGGAACCCGCTTCGACATCAGCTGGCCAAGAAGACCTGCCCCCACCCAACTAAGAGCCTGACCATCTCAGGGTTGATGCAGCAGATCAGTCATGGGCTGTTGATTCGCCCGAACAAATCCGGAGCGTGGCCGATCAAGGTCGACCATGACACCATGAACCAATGCCAGAAATACGCATTGAATGACCACCTCATTCCTTCCGTAAAGGAAGCCCTCGTTCAAAAATCTTCTCCTGCGAGCACTACGCCTTTCGCTGGGAACGAGCGAACTTTGAGCGCGCAATAACAAACGCCAACCTGATCGATAAAGGTAGCAACGGCGTTTGCAGAAATTTAATCTTAGGCGCTCAGGGCACTCTTGGCATTAAACCGTTGCCGGACTTTGTCCCGGGATCGCTGCGCGTTCGGCAAACGGCGCCCGACCGCCAAACTGTATCTTTTGACAGTTGTCCGCTTCTTGTTAGGTGCCTAATCTCCACCTTAGCCGGAAGGATCGATCGGCTCCGTTCCCCAATCCCTTTACATCCCTGATGCCAGAAATTCCAGAAAGGCTTCCACTCGATGAGCTCCCCAGAAAATCTCCAGCGCAGTGTTCTTCCAATTCCGGATCAGCCACGTTCAGGCCTGGTTTTATATGACGCCAAAGATCCCGAGAACAAGTACCCGCCGATTATTCCCGTGACGCCTCCGGCCGGGGCCCCTAACGTTCTAATCGTTCTCATTGATGATGCGGGGTTTGGCGCATCGAGTGCTTTTGGCGGGCCATGCGCCACGCCAACCGCGGAACGGCTCGCCTCCGAGGGATTGAAGTACAACCGCTTCCATACGACGGCCCTTTGCTCGCCGACGCGTCAGGCATTGTTGACCGGACGCAATCATCACTCGGTCGGCATGGGTGGAATCACCGAAATCGCGACCGGATCGCCGGGCTACAACTCCATCCTCCCAAACACCTGTTCTCCGCTTGCCCGCACCCTCAAGCTCAACGGCTACGCAACCGCGCAGTTCGGCAAATGCCACGAGGTGCCCGTCTGGCAGACCAGTCCGGCCGGGCCGTTTGATGCATGGCCGACAGGCGGAGGCGGCTTCGAATACTTCTACGGGTTCATCGGCGGCGAAGCTCACCAGTGGTATCCGTCGCTTTATGAGGGCACCACGCCGATCGAGGTAAAGAAGACGCCCGAAGAGGGTTATCACCTCATGGATGACATGACGACCAAGGCCATCAACTGGATTGGTCAGCAGAAAGCGCTCATTCCGGACAAGCCTTTCTTCGTTTACTTCGCGCCCGGCGCTACGCACGCGCCGCACCACGTCCCAACGGAGTGGGCGGATAAGTACAAGGGCAAATTCGACCAGGGCTGGGACAAACTGCGCGAAGAGATCTTCGCCCGCCAGCAAAAACTAGGCGTCATCCCCGCCGATTGCAAACTCACCCCGAGACCGCCACAGATTCCAGCCTGGGATGATTTGGCTGCAGAGCTCAAGCCGGTGCTCATCCGCCAAATGGAGGTTTACGCCGGCTTCATGGAGTTTACGGATCATCACGTTGGCCGGTTGGTGGACTCGTTGAAAGCTCTGAACATCCTCGACGACACGCTGATTTATTACATCATCGGCGACAACGGCGCCTCCGGCGAGGGAACGCTGAATGGCACCTACAACGAGATGATCAACTTCAATGGCGCCGCCGCTCTGGAGACACCGGAGTTCCTGATGGAGCGTCTGGACAAGCTGGGTGGCCCGGAATCCTACAACCACTACGCCGTAGGTTGGGCACACGCGCTGGACACGCCGTATCAGTGGACCAAACAAGTCGCCTCGCATTTTGGCGGCACGCGCAACGGCACGATTGTGCACTGGCCCAAGGGCGTCGAGGGGAAGGGCGAACTCCGCACGCAGTTCCATCACGTCATCGACATCGCACCAACGATCCTTGAATTGGCTGGTCTGCCTCAGCCAACGTTCGTGAACGGCGTTCAACAACGCCCGATCGAAGGCGTCAGCATGGCCTACTCCTTCAACGATGCCAAGGCAGCCGAACAGCACGAGACGCAGTACTTTGAGATGTTCGGCAACCGCGGCATCTATCACAAGGGCTGGACAGCAGTGACGCGACACAAGACGCCGTGGATTCTCCAGGGTGAAAAAACGCCTGCGTTCGACGACGACGTGTGGGAACTCTACGACACCAACAACGACTGGAGCCAGTCAAACAACCTGGCAAAGCAGATGCCCGACAAGCTGCATGAACTGCAGCGGCTGTGGCTGATCGAGGCGACGCGCTTCAATGTGCTGCCTCTCGATGACAACATCGGCGCGCGGATGAACTCAGATTTGGCGGGACGGCCCGTCTTGATCAAGGGCAAATCCCAAATTCTGTTTGGCAATATGGGTCGTCTTTCCGAGAACTCGGTCCTTAACATGAAGAACAAATCGCACGCCGTGACTGCCGAGATCAATATACCCAAGGCTGGAGCTGAGGGCGTAATCATCGCGCAAGGCGGCAACATCGGCGGCTGGAGCCTCTATATAAAGGGTGGCAAGCTGAAGTACTGCTATAACCTCCTCGGTATCCAGCAGTTCTATGCGGAATCAGCTGACCCGCTGACACCGGGCGATCACCAGGTTCGCATGGAATTTACTTACGCTGGCGGCGGCATGGGCAAGGGCGGCACCGCGACTCTCTACGTGGACGGCAAAAAGGTTGGTGAGGGCAACGTTGCCGCGACGGCAGCGGTGGTCTTCTCCGCCGATGACGGCTGCGACGTGGGCGTGGATACAGGATCCCCTGTCTCACCGGACTACGGCGCACGAGGCAACGAGTTTACGGGCACCATCAAGGGTGTCCAACTCGCAATCGCCGAGGACGCTGAGAGTGTCGACCACCTTGTCGATCCGGAACACGCCCTGCAGGTCGCCATGGCACGGCAATAGCCAAATGTAAACGGAGGACCGGCGGTAGATTCCGAACGCCGGTCTTCTGGATCAAGCGAGACTTCTTCCTCCGCTTCACCTCAAGACGGAACCCAAACCACGCCGATTCTTCCTCGCCCCTGCACAACAGCCCCGCACGCTCTAAACTAGAAAGGTCATGTCTGATCACGAAAGCACTCCCCTCCCCGAAATCGACCTCTCCAGGCCCCCTGCTGAGAACATCGTCCGCGTCACCTTCGAACCCGAAAACAAGACCGTAGAATTCGTCTACGACACCATGCCCTACGACGGCCACGGCCAGCCCATGAGCTTCCTCGACGTCGCCGAAAACTATGGCATCTTTATGGACCACGCCTGCGGCGGCGTCGCCGCCTGCACCACCTGCCACATGTTCCTCAAGAAGGGTGCCGAGGGCGTCTCCGAAGCCGAAGACCTCGAGCTCGATCGCCTCGACATGGCCCCCGGCCTCCAGCTCAACTCCCGCCTCGGCTGCCAGTGCGTCATCGAGAAGCCCGGCACCTACGTCGCCGAGATCCCTTCCTGGAACAAAAACTACGTCCAGGAAGGCAAGCCCGCCACCGTAAAAAAATAGCCCCACCAAAACTTCCGTCCTCTCGACCAAAGCCCCAGCGGAGAGACCAATGCCTTGGCACCCGCCTTTGCCTTGGCACCCGCCTTTGCCTTGGCACCCGCCTTTGCCTTGGCACCCGCCTTTGCCTTGGCACCCGCCTTTGCACCTGCCTTTCTTTCTGTCATTCCCTCTGGGAATCTGCTTCTTCTCTTGCCCTTGCCTTTGCCCTTGCCCTTGCCTTTGCCTTTGCCTTTGCCTTTCTGGTTGTCATCCCGCAGGGATCTGCTTCTTCCTTTGCCTTTGCACCTGAGATAGGTCCGGGCTTCAGCCCGGACATCAGAGGACACCCCCCTCTCGGGGCTTTAGCCCCCTTGGACATTCTCCTCGTCGCCCCCACCCAGCGCATTGCGGAGAGAGGGGTTCTCCGCGAGCGTTCTGTGCTCGCTGGCTTGCTAAGGCCCACCTGCGTCATTTGACGCACCCCCCTCCAGCAACACCTCCGAAACGCACGCTTTTGCGTCCCGAAACCAGGCTAAGTATGTCTGTGAGTACCCGAAACCGGGCTATGTCTTACACGCTATTTGGGTATTGGCCCTACGCAAACACCGGCAGCGCCGCGGCAAACCCCGGCCATTCCACCATCGAGTGCTTCTTTAGGTCTGGAATCAACAAGATACGCACTTCCTGCTTGTCCCGGAGCACCACCAGCACAATCCCCCGTCCGCGCGTCTCATGCAGCTCCCGCACCCACGCCCCATTCGACTTAACCTCAACAGAATCAGCCTTTAGGATCACATCCCCGGCCCTCAAACCAGCCGTCGCCGCCGGACTGTTCGGCGCCACCGTCTCCACCAGCAATCCAACCCCCACCGGCGCCCCGAAGAACCCCGCCAACTGCGGCTCCATCGGCTCCAGCATGAGTCCGGTAAACGGCGTAGTATGAAGCACTTGCGCGAGGAAGCTCCGACTGCGTGAAGTCGTGCCCTGAGCCACCGGATCACCCGGATCCCCCTCCCCAAAGTCATTCGCCACCGGCGTATCGTCACTAGCCGGCGGATCCGCCTCCACCATCCGCGCCACAGCCTCTTTTTCGACCTCTCCCCGATACGCAAGCTGTGCGTTTACAGTGATTTGCCGTCCCCCACGAAGCACCGTCAGCGACACCGCCGCCCCCACCCCGGCATCATGAATCATCTTCCGCAAACAATCCGCGCCCGTAACATTCTGCCCATTTAAACGAATAATCACATCATGCGGCTGCAACCCCGCCTTCCCCGCAGGCCCGTCATGATCCACCATGACCACTTCCACCCCATTGCCGACCTTGACATGCATCGACGTAAGTTGTTCATCCGTAAGATTTTGGAAGAGAATCCCCAGGTAGCCGGGCGCATGCGCCGCTGCGCCTTTAGCGGCCGCCCCACGTGCTCCCGACACGCTCCCGCTCTGTTTCGTCGGATAAACCCTTATCCCCTCAGAATGAGCAATTTGGCAGGCCACCGCCAGCAGAACCACCGCGCCAGCACCATAGGGCCGCCACAAACGAACCCCCTGACGCCGTGCAAGCCCACCGGATTCAAGACTTTGCCTCATGGCCACTCGCAGGTTCCGCATCTACTGGATATCAGCCGATCCCTGCAATACCTGGAAAGACGCATTGCGGATTGCCGGATTCGCATCCTGAGAAGACACAGTACGCAGCACCTGCCGCACGCTCGAGTCCGCCTGCACCGGCGTCAGCATCGAGATCGCCTGCGTCCGCACCTCCGCGCTCTGGTCATACAACAAGGCGTCGAGCACAGCATTCCGCACACGTTCGTCCTGCGCCACATAGGGCTCGAGTCCGTTCAGCGCCTTCAATCGCACCGCTGCATTCTTGTCGGTCCGCAGCGAGGATACAAGCGTTGCGCGAATCTGATTGGTGCCATCATCACCGCCATCACAGCTGTGGCCGGCGCGGCACTCGCTCGCCAACAGCGCCACCGAATCTGCATGGACGTCATTATTTGTCGCAAGCTTTGTGCCCAGCATCAACAACTGGCGGATCTGTGGATCATCCAGCGAACCCTGCACCGTCTCCGGCACCAGCCGGTTGTACTTCACCTGCACCAGCTCAGAGTTCGGCGTCTGCACAATACCCGAAACGCTCGCAATCGCCCCATTCGCGGTATTCGATAAAATCACCGGCCGCGGCAACTGGGGAGCGTGCGCTGCCTGATATCTCGCAATGAAATTTCCGCCCAGAAACCCTACTCCGAGCAGCAACGTAGCCAATGCAGGCGCTCCCTGCAGAAATCCCACCCAACGAAACGCATTCCCGAAGAAGCGTTGCGTGATCGAGCGAGGCGGCAGGCTATCCAATGCTTCGTCCAACCGCATACGGGACGCAGCCAGCAAATTCGGCGACGGCTCCAACATTGGCGTCAGCGCCAGCTCTTCATTCAACGCCAGCAACGCATTCCACTCGCGCCGGCAATCTTCGCAAATCCCCAGATGCTGCTCCAACGGAAATTGGAGTTCATCGGGCAGTTCTCCGTACTGTGCCAGGATGATGTTCTGTTGTGCGTTTTCACACTTCATATTGCGTACCTCTACGGCCTCGAAGTCCTGCGATCGTCCATGCCTGGTGCGGGTCTATAGCTTGCTTGCCCACTAATGGCCAGAAAATTCCTCTGTCCTTTATCGAGCATCTGCGAGTCTTGCTCGCAACTTTCTCGTAGCGCGAAACAGCGTGTTCTTGGCTGTCTCTTCGGTTGTCGAAAGCATCTCGCCAATCGTTCTCAACTTCAAACCCTGATAATGCTTGAGTTCAAAAACTGTACGCTCCCGCGGGGTCAGTTCATCCAAAGCCCCCTGGATCGCGCTGTTCATTGTCTTGCGTTCCAGCTCGCGGGCGGGGTTTGCACTGGCGCGCCCGTCGGTCAAATTCGCCAGCAGATCGATCTCGTCGCCGGTTCCATCCAGTGCCGTTGATGGATCCTCACGCCTGCTCTTTCGCCTGCGCAGCTGATCCAGGCAAAGGTTCGTTACGATCCGATATAGCCAGGTGTAGAACGAGCACTCGAACCGAAAGTTTGCCAGGTGGCGATACGCCTTGAGAAACGCCTCCTGATGCACATCCTGAGCGTCCTGTTCATTGCCCAGCATGTGCAGGGCTAGCCGAAGCACACTGCGGTCATAACGTCGAACCAGGGCATCGAAGGCTTGCCGATCCCCCTTCTGCGCTGCTCGAATCAATTCGTCATCTTCGGCGCGTTGTTGTTGCCGGGCATCCATCTGCTCGGCAGTCAGCTTTGTACGTGTTCCCGGTTGGGCGGCGACAGTCGGTATCATCACGGTCGATTTTACCGCGCCGATAGCCGCTGTCTCCGTCAAGCCGAGACTAAATGGGCTGGGTCGCCGACGGCCTTCGCCGGCGAGAACAATCGCGTCGCTGCTACTCATGTTGTTTCTGACTCCGGAGTCAGGGTAACTACACCTCGATAGACGCAGGGCCCGCTGCAAACGTAAGCACCCCCGCGGGAAACTTTCTCCGCTGGCAGTAAACTTGTCTCGATGGTCCGTTCCTCCGCAAATCTATTTCCCGACGAAACAACTTCCGGCAGCCAGACTGGTTGGGTCATCGCCCACTGTGATGGCGGGGCCCGTGGAAACCCCGGCCCAGCCGGCTACGGCGCTCTCCTTCAGGATGAGGCAGGAGCCGTCCTCGCCCAGCTATCCGAGTTTCTCGGCAACCGCACCAACAACTACGCCGAATACTCCGGCCTGCTCGGCTGCTTGCAGTGGGCTCTCGATCACGGCCACCACCGCCTGCGCGTGATCTCCGACTCGGAGCTCATGGTGAAACAGATTCAAGGCAAATACAAGGTGAATTCGCCCGATCTGCGTCCTCTGTGGGAAGAAGCACGGCGCCGCATTGCCCAACTCGATCGCTTCGAAATCAGTCACGCCCTGCGCCATAAGAACAAGGCCGCCGATCAACTGGCGAACGACGCCATGGACCGTGGTACCAGCCGCCAGAGAACCACGGCCGCGAGTGTTCAATCGCCGCCACCCAGGATCACTTCCCCTACCCCAATCTCATCCAGCAGCAGCCGAAAGGAAGCCAACAAAGGCGCCGTTCCAGCTCCTCCCGGCCCATCCATGCTGCGCGGCTTTACCCGGGACGGAAGCATTCACCTGCTCGGTGGCACTGTTCTCCCGGACGGCATCTTCGTCAAAATCATTCCGGAATAACGGCCTCCCAGCGTCCCGCGGTATCCATCGCAGAAAGCAAATACACTGGTCGAAGACCGGTGTGACCGAACACAAATTGAACGCAAACCTGCTCCACTTCAATGCATCCAAAGCCTTTATGCGCAACGTATCACGATATGCCGCAATTCTTCTCCCGGTTCTAAGCATTCATCCTCCTCGCCTTCTTGCACAAGCGTCTCAACCCGAGGCCCTGCAGGCGTTGCGCACTGCCGTCCATGCGGAGATGGAGGCAAATCATACCGACCAAACCATCTGGATCTACGACGATCACGACAAGACACCCGACGTGGATGGGACCTACCTCGCCATCGAAACTCGTCAGGGCACACTTCGCCGCTTGATTGCGCGCAACGGTCAGCCCCTTTCGCCCGCCGCGGCCGCTGCTGAAACCCAGCGAATCGACAGCTACGTGCATGATCCTTCCGCACAGGCGAAAGCGCGCAAGAACACGGCCCACGACGACGCACAGGCTTCCGAACTGCTGAAAATGCTTCCCGATGCCTTCCTTTGGTCGACCGTCAGCGAGACCCCCGAATTCATCACGCTGAGTTTCCGGCCCAATCCGAGCTTCTCCGCCCCGGATATGGAGTCTCGCGTCATGGGCGCCATGGTCGGACAGATGGTCATCGCGCGCAACGGAAATCGTATTCGCACCCTGCGCGGCCAACTCAGTTACAACATATTGCTCGGGTTTGGCCTGCTCGCCAAGATGTATAAGGGTGGGACGTTCGACGTCGAACGCCGCCTGGTGGGAGAGGACCACTGGCAGATCACCGAAACCCACGTACATATTGGAGGCCATGCCCTCTTGTTCCACACCATCGGCCAGCAGGAGGACGAGGTAAAAACAGACTGGAAGCCCTCGACCGACGATACGCTGGAAGCGGCCGCCAGGACGCTAAACGCCCAGCACTAGATTCGACGGCAAGGATTTCGCATCGCCGCCCCATACGTGGCAATCTAAGACTGCAGTGACAACGACCTTTTCCAACCTGGGGCCTCTCGACCGTGCCGCACGTACTGTGCTCGCGGCGGCTTGCGCGCTCACCGCATTCTCTGCGTGCGCGGAGGCTCAGCAAGCCCTTCCCACCGATCCCGGTGCCATCATTGCCGCTCAAAACGAAGCACTTAGCAGGCCAACAGGTTCTGGATTTGTCTTCAAGGCGCAGGCCAGCTTTACCGGGCCGGGTGGCCTCGCGGTCGATCGCGCCAGCGATGCTGCCCTGCCCATCTCGCTCGATGACGCGATGTCCATTGGCCTGGCGGGCAATGTGCGGCTCAAGTACGATCGCGCCAATCTGCGGGCCGTCAAGGGCGACACCCTCGGGGTGCTCAATGCGCTTATTCCGAACCTAACCGTCAACGCACAGAGCAGTGCTCAAGAAATCAACCTGGCGGCGTTGGGCTTCAAAGGTTCGTTGATCTCGGAGTTTCCCCCGGGGCTGCTTCCGCCAGGGTACGTCTTCAATGAGATCGTGAAAGTTCAGACGACGCAAGCTTCGGTCGACATGAACCAGGTACTCTTCAACCTGCCCGATTATGAACTATATCGTGGTACGACTAACGAGGCGCGTGTTGTTGACCTGCAAAGGCTTGCGGATGATGGCGATCTCGTTCTAACCATAGGAACGAGCTACCTCCAGGTGCTCGCGGACCAGGCCAATGTGACGAATACGGAGGCTCAACAGCGCTCCGCTGCGACGCTGTTCGATCAAGCCACCCAGAAACATCAGGCGGGCGTCGGCACCAACCTCGACGCGCTGCGCGGACAGGTGGAGTATCAGCAGCGTCAGCAGGATGTGGTGGCAGCCCAGTCACAGCTTGCGAAAGACACGATTCAGTTGACACGGATTCTCGGGTTGCCGGCAGGGCAAAAGCTGGACCTCACCGACGCTGCACCGTTTGCGGAACTAGCTGCGATGGACCTGGATGCGGCGAAGATCACCGCCTACAGACACCGCAAGGATTACCTGAGCGTGCTGGAACAAATTGCTCTCACGCAACGTGAACTGAAAGCGGTTAAGTACCAACGTTTGCCAACACTTGCATTCAATGGATTCTATGGAGTTATCGGCCTCACCACTTCCGAGTCCTACCACGGAGTGTTCTCCGCGGCGGGTTCTTTGAGTGTGCCTATCTTCCGCGAGGCGGCGCAGCGGGGGGAGCAGGATGTGGTGGATGCGCAGTTGACGGCTTTGCATCAGAGGGAGGCCGATTTGCGCGTGACGATCGACGCGCAGATCCGTACTTCGATGCTGGATGTGAACGCAGCAAAGGAGTTAGTGCGGGTTGCGCAAAGCAATGTGGAGCTCGCGCAGCAGGAATTGTCGGATGAAGGGGAGAGATTTGCGGCGGGCGTGGATGACAACCTGCCGTTGGTGGATGCGCAGGCGTCGGTCGCTAGCGCGCAGGCGCAGCTGGTTAACTCCTTATATCAGTACAACGTAGCGAAGCTGCAACTGGCTCGGAACACGGGTGTGGTGGAGACCCGCTATCGCTCCTATTTGGGCAAGCAGTGAATTTTGCGTAAGACTTAGCCCGGTTTCACTACACAAATCGACTGCTTTAGCCCGGTTTCGGGCAGCGCAGCTGCGGCTAGGATGGGGTGTGGAGAAAAAGCGCATTCTGCTGAGTTGGTCGGGAGGCAAGGACAGCGCCTGGGCGCTGCACCTGCTGCGGAACCATCCCGAGTTTGAGGTGGTGGGTCTGCTGACGACGGTCAACCAGCACTTTGGCCGGGTGGCCATGCATGGGTTCCGGGAAGAGCTGCTGGATCTGCAAGCGAAGGCTGCGGGCCTGCCGCTGTGGAAGGTGCCGCTGCCCTGGCCGTGCTCGAACGAAATTTACGAAGGCCTGATGGCCGAGGTGTGCCAGCGTGCAGTGGCCGAGGGGCTGCATGGGATTGCGTTCGGCGATCTGTTTCTCGAGGACATACGAGCGTACCGCGTGGAGAAGATGGTGGCGACGGGCCTGGAGCCAATCTTTCCCTGCTGGTTGATTCCGACGGACGAGCTGGCGCGTTCGATGATCGCCGCGGGGATACGGGCGCACCTGGTGTGCATCGATCCGCGCAAGATGGACAGGAAGTTTGCGGGCCGGGTGTTCGACGCGGAACTATTGGCGGAGTTGCCGGAGTCGGTTGACCCCTGTGGCGAGCGTGGTGAGTTTCATACCTTCGTGAGCGCCGGGCCGATGTTCTCCGGTAGCATTGACGTGTTGCCCGGCGAGGTGGTCGAGCGCGACAGTTTTGTCTATGCGGATCTCAACCCTGTCACCAGCACGACACGTTAGGATTGCTTTCTTTTGCTTGGGCGTGGGCCTTGCGTGCCTGCCGGCAGTCTCTCGCGCGCAGGTGCTGGCGCAGAAGAACTGGGCAGGGTCGGGTGTGTCGGTTGAGGTGTGGTGGAAGCGGGCTGTTTTCTACCGGATCGATCCAACGAAATTTCAGGACTCGACGGGCAGTGGCAAGGGCGACCTGGCGGGGATTGCACAGCGGCTGGACTACCTGCAGGCGCTGGGCGTCGATGCGGTGATCGTGGAGACAGCGCCGCCAGGCGGCAAAGCAACGCTGCTGCCGACGGCCGAGGTGAGCCTGGCATTCGACACGCTGGTGCGCGAAGCCGTGGGGCGGCATGTGCGGGTGCTGGTGGACCTGGGAGCGCCGGCGTCGCAACAATCGGACGCGCAGTATGTGCAGATGGCGCGGGCATGGCTGAACCAGGGAGCTGCGGGAGTTTTTGTTCCAACGCCGTCGCTGGAGAAGATCGATGGAGGAGCGCACATTGCGCTGCTGCTGCAACAACTGCGCGCGCTGACCAACAGCTTTCCCGGAGAGCGGGTGCTGCTGGCCGATGCTGCCGCGCAAACGCAGGACACGATGTTGCTGAATGGGCTGGCCAAGTACGCGCAGCTGACGGCGAGTGCGCCGCTGGGGGCTGCGAGCGCAGGCAGCGCGGCGCCAACGGTGGCGGCGCTGCGTCAAGAGTGGATGGCCAGTATGGGAGATACGCGAGACGGCGAGGCGTCGGTCAGCGCTGAGTCTTCGACCGCAACGCAACCAGCGCGAGGACACCGGGAGCGGCGGGAAGGAACTTCGCGGGCGCAGGTGGGGAACAATCCGCTGCTGGTGGCGGTGCGAGTGCCTGCGTTCCCGGACCCTGTGCGGCGTGTGGCCATGGAACGGGCGCTGGCCGTGATGCTGCTGGCGTCGCGGTCGGCAGTGCTGCTGGAGTATGGGCAGGAGCTGGGGTTGGAGATGGCGGGCGCGAACCGGCCGCTGATGCAGTGGACGCCTACGAATGTAACGAGCAAGGCTGCGGCGCCGACGGACGCGCAAGCCGCGGCCTCCGCGGCCGGATATAAGGCGTTTCAGCCGTATGTTCGACCGCTGCCGAAGAACCTTTTTCCGCCACCCGTGATGCCGGTTGTTGAGGAGGCGGACTTGCCGACCCCGGAAAAAATCGCGGCCATGCCGGGATTTACCGGGGGAGAGCTTGATGCCGCGATGGTGGCTCCGAACGGTGCGTCGGCGAGCGTGGTGACGGAGACCTATGATCCGCGATCGCTGCTGAATCTGTACAAGCAACTGATCCGCCTGCACCACGATAATGCGACGGTGCGGAGCGGAGCGCAGACGGTGCTGAATCGCGATGACGTGGGCGCGCTGGTATGGGTGCGGCACGCGCCGGCCAACTCGCGCACCTCGACGACCGTGGTGGCGGCATGTAATTTGTCGGACAGTCCGGTGGTGTTGACGGATCTTAGTGGCGTGACGCTGCGGGCGATGCGGTCGTTGCTGCAGCCGGCGCCGGTGGACTTGATGAAGCTGGAGCCAGGTGCGGTGGTGGTGGGCGAGACGCGGTGAGGTTCTGCGCGGACGGCCCAGCGCGAAGCCGACCAGATCGCGAAGACCCTGCAGCTCGTCACCACGCCTGACACCACCGCGGCCTACGACTTCCGCAAACAGCTCACCACCACCCAGCTTCTTCTCGGCATCGAAACCGGCGACAGCACCTTCCGCCTCCAATACCTGCGCGAATTTCTGAACACAAACTATTAATGCCTTCGCGGTATCACGGGGACCTGCTGCTCCAGATCCTTGCTGTGGGGTAGGCGCCGAGGACCTTGTCGAAGACGGCGTCCCAGGAGCAGCGCTGGGCGTAGGTGCGGGCGGCTGCACGCATGGCGATTCGATTTTCTGGATCATGCAAGACGTCGGCGATCGCGGCGGCGAAGGCTTCGTCATCGGCGATGCGGCCGGGAGTAAGAGGCGGTGCGATCGCCTGGCCGGCGCGGCATGTTTCGCAGCTCGCGGATGCGGACGCGATTGGGGATCGCATGGCGGATTGCGCGGCAGACTGGAGGATGTGGGCAGGGCCTCCGTCGGGGGTGACGATGGCGGGAACGCCGCTGGCCAGGGCTTCCAGGACTACGTTGCCGAAGGTGTCAGTGTGCGAGGGGAAGATGAGGAGGTCCATGTTGGCATAGGCTGCGGCGAGCGCTTCGTCGCGAAGTACGCCGGGAAGCTCCGCATTCGGTAGGGCGGAGCGCAGGTGTTCTTCTTCGGCGCCGTGACCGATGATGAGCCAGCGGGCCGTGATGCCGAGGGTGCGGAGCTGCGTGTCGACTTTGGGGAGAAGCGCTACATTTTTCTCTACGGAGAGACGGCCCACGTAGCCCAATACCGGTGTGCCGATTTCGGTGTCGTCGGGCGGGCGGGTGCGGCGCGCGGGGGTAAAGAGGTCGGTGTCGACGCCGCGCTGCATGAGGTGGCAGGGGCGGTGCGTGGTGCGCTCGAGGAGGGTGCAGAGGGTGGGGTTGGGGGCGTAGAGGGCTTCGGCTCGGCGATAGAGGTGAGAGGCGATGTGGAGCGCGGCGGCTTCGACGATGCGTTCGGTGCCGGTGCCGGCGCGGCCGAGGTGGCGGGAGAGCCAGCGCATGCGGCGGGCCGCGTACTCGTGCAGATTGGTGTGCCAGCTGGCGACCAGAGGGACGTTGAGCTGGTGGGCGAAGTAGGCTCCAAAGAGGCCGAGCTCGCTGGGGCCGGTGATGTGGATGACGTCGGGGCGGAAGGCGCGGACGGTGGCAGAGATGAAGTCGGAGTAGCGGAAGAAAAGCGGATCAAAGCTGAGGTCTTTTTCGAGATGCACGGCGAGCGGGCTGCGTCCCAGCTCAAGGGCTTCGATGGAGCCATCCGGATCAAGCAGCCGCGTGGTCTGGCCGGCTCGAACGCACAGCATGGGGATGTCGTGACGGCGCGCGTAGGCGGTGAAGTTGCGGCTGGTGTGCGCGACGCCGTTGACCTCGTGATAGCTGTCGGGAAAGTAGGCGATGCGTGGGGCGCGGGGAGGCGGCATCGTCGGAGATGGTAGCAGGGGCGGATGAAAGGACAGAGAACTGCTGCGCGCAGGGCGGAGGGAGTTTTTAGTTCTCAGTTCTCAGTTCTCAGTTGTCAGTTGTCAGTTGTCAGTTGAAGCTGCTAGCTACTTCCTGCTTCCTGCTTCCGGTCTGGTCTGCGCGATGTCGGGGCCGAGGAGTTCCTGGGCGCTGGGCGCGGGGCCTTCGGGGACAGGGGCGCCGGGAGACCAGGGGTCGCTGCGCGAGGCTTCGGCATCGAGATGGTTGCGGGTGAGGCCTTCTTTCAGGATCGCGAAGGCCTCTTCGGGCGTGTCGGCGAACTGGAACAGGTCGAGGTCCTTGACGGCGATGGCGCCCTTATCGGCGAGCATCTCGAGGTTGACGACGTTCTTCCAGTAGGACGACCCGTAGATGACGATGGTGATGGGCTTGGAGAGCTTGTGGGTCTGGTCGAGGGTGAGGAGCTCGAACATTTCGTCGAGCGTGCCGAAGCCGCCGGGGAAGACCACGAGAGCTTTCGCCAGGTAGGCGAACCAGTACTTGCGCATGAAGAAGTAGTGGAAGTTGAAGTTGAGCGCAGGGGTGATGTAGGGGTTGGGCTGCTGCTCGAAGGGCAGCATGATGTTGAGGCCGATAGTCTTGCCGCCGGCTTCCCACGCGCCGCGGTTGGCCGCTTCCATAATGCCGGGACCGCCCCCCGAGGTGATGACGAAGCGGTGCCGCCGGCCAGGGAGGCTCTTGGACCACTCGGTCATGAGCCGGGCGAGGGAGCGGGCGTCTTCGTAGTAGCGGGCCATCTCGACGGCGGCTTCGGCGCGCTTGTGGCGGAGCTCGGAGGTTTCCTCGGGGTCGCGGGCAGGTTGCTCGGACTCGGGTGCGGGGGCGACGGAGCCGGTGTTGTCGAGGAGCTCCAGCTCGTGGCTGGCGACGTCGAGGGCGCGGAAGCGGGCGGAGCCGAAGAAGACGACGGTGTCCTGGATGCGTTCGCGGCGGAAGCGGGCCATGGGCTCGTTGTACTCGGCGAGGATGCGCAGGCTGCGGCCATCGGGGGAGTCGAGGAAGTCGGAGTTTTCGTAGGCGAGCGGCGCGGTGGGGAGGGGCGCGGGGTTGGGCTGGTTGGGGTTTTCAGGGGGCATGCAGAGTCGCTTTCGTCAGCCGCGGAAGTCGCGGTAGTGGAGGAGCTCGCTGACGCCGATCCAGACGTCGAGCAGGCCGAGGCCGGAGACGAGGCCGCGCACCCAGCCCTTGTTGATCACGCGCTCGACCCCGGGGTGGGCGAGCAGCCAGCCATTCTGGTCCCAGTAGCGCGGCGACCAGGGAAGGACCGCGAGGAGCCCGCCAATATAGAAGCAGAAGAGCACGAGGACGATGAGGCTCATGCGCTGCAACCAGACGGGTGCGGGCGGCGGGCCGTGCTGCGCGGGGGCATCGCGGGGTGGTTTCGCGGCTTCCATCAGTAATGGGTCCTGGTGCGCTGCCATCGTCTCCTGAGGTTATCAGGTGCTGCGCGCACGGCGATAGGTCACGCGCGGACGGCGGGATTGGTCTAGTGGCGGGGGGCGGGATCGGTGGGGGGCGGGGCGTGCAGGTCGTTGGCGATCTGCTGCGCAGGTTCGTCGACGCCGTGCATCGCGAGGCCAAACTTTACATCGCCCTTGACACCACTGATGGATACCGGCAGCTCGAGACCCTTGCCGTGCTTGCGGAAGAAGGGGTCCAGGGGGGTGAGCAGGACGGACTTCCAGCCGGTAACCAACTGCGAGGCCATGGCGTCGGTGCTGATGTGGCCGAGGAACTGATAGGCGCCGCCGGTCATCAGGTAGGCTCCATGGAGCTCCGCGGTGCCGCCGGGAACTTCGTACTTGAGCGAGGGGACGAGCACAAGCGAGCTGCCTACCGAGAAATCCACCGTCATCTGGGACGCGACTTCAGGCTTGAGGTCGTTGCCGGCGGCCTTGGAGTCGCCCGCCTTACCTTGGGCACGCATGGAGAGGGAGTCGATGCGGTCCTGCAGCTGGGGGTTGGTGAACTCGACGCCTTGGATGTGGACCTTGCCCGCAAGCTGGATCTTCTCCGCGACGCGGACGTCGCCGGGAGGGATGTGGAGTTTGGCGTCGAGGGTAACGTTGCCGCGCATGATGGGCGGCCGGGATTTCATGCCCAGGGCGAGCAGGTCTTCGATACGGCCGTTGGGCATGTGGACGGTGAGATTAATGTCGTGCCCCTTGCCGTGGATATTGACCACGGTTCCCTGGGTGCTGAAGTGGGAGTGGATGAGGGTGGCCTGGACGGGGTCGAGGGTGGTGTCGCCATTGGTGCCGTCGACGTAGGCGTGGAAGGTGGTCTCGAGAGGGACGGGGTGGTCCGAGATATCGAGCGAGAAGTCGGGAGTGTTGGTGGTGCCGTCAATCGTGATGTGGTCGAGCCGGCCCGCGTAGTCGCCGGTGGAGGATAGCGTTCCGCCGATGCCCTTGATGCTGCCGAGGTCGGCGTTGGTGAAGGTGTAGTGGCCGTCGACGGAGGTGGAGCGGGGATCGTCACTGTGCCAGGGGCCGAAATGGCCGGTCGCGTGAATAGCGCCGATGGGCTTGGGGTTTATGAGGTAGGCGTCGTAGAGCATGGGCACGCCGGGGCCGACGTCGGTGAGGTTGAGGTTCTGGATATTGAAGCTGAGCGGATCCTTTGCCGGGTTCGCGTTTTCGATGACCAGGTTGACGTTCTTGCAGAAGATTTCGGCGACGGTGATCTTGATGCGCGAGTTGGGCGCGGTGATGTGCGGCGTGTGCGCTCCGCTGTGCGGCGGGATGTGGAGGTCCATGCCGTCGATGTCGACGCGTGCGATGTTGGCCTGGAGATGCAGCAGCGCGTGCAGCGAGGTGCGGAAGCCGAAGTGGTTGACGCTGAGCATGGGAGGGGCGGCCTTGCCCATCTTCTGCTGGAGGTCGGGCTGCGTAGGACCGGCGAGATAGAAGATGCGCAGGCCGCGGCCCTCGACCTTGAGGCCCTTGGCTACGGAGACGTCGAGCGAATCGAGCTCCACGGGCGAGTGAAAGCGCTGGCTGAGGGTGTCGACCACGCTGGAGCGCAGGATAGGCCCGAGGTTGTGGGCGACGTATTCGCCCGCGGCGACGAACGCGATGACGAGCACGCCCAGCGTGATGCCAAGGGCGGCTAGCCAGCGATTGCGCGTGCGGTGCGGGCGATGCGTCGGTGGATCGCCCTCTGTCGTGCTGATTTCAGGCAATTTCCTGCTCCAGTCAAGATTCGATGCGCAGAGTGACAGAAGTGTCAGCCTGGGATTTGCGGGGGCTTTGCTTTTAGAGAGGATCCCGGCCAAAAAGGCGAACGCAACAGCAAAAACTCAGGCAAACGCAACGACGGGGCCGGGCGATGGCATGGGGATGAGAAAATGGGTGTGATGCTTCAATTAGCTGGCGCCGGCAAACGATACGGCCACAAACTCCTCTTCGAAGATGTTAACTGGCTGGTCACGCCCAATGAGCGCACTGGCCTGGTCGGCGGCAATGGTACGGGCAAGTCTACTCTGCTCAAGATTCTGGCAGGTTTAGAGACGCTGGATTATGGTCAGCGGACGCACATCAAGGGCATGACCCTGGGATACCTGCCGCAGGATGGGCTCGCGCTGTCGGGGCGATCGGTCTTCGATGAGTGCCTGAGCGTGTTTGACGAGCTGCGCGACATGGAAGTCGAGCAGGAGGCGCTGACGCATGTGCTCAGCGATGCTGACCCGAAGTCGCGCGAGTATGCGGCGGCCGCGGATCGCTACTCGGAGATTGCGGACCTGCTGCATCACCACGACATTTACACCCTGGACTCGCAGGTGGGCGCGGTGCTGGGTGGGTTGGGATTTACGAAGGAAGACTGGGCGCGGCGGACCGAAGAATTTTCCGGCGGCTGGCAGATGAGGATTGCGCTGGCGAAATTGCTACTGCAAAAGCCGTCATTGCTTCTCTTAGACGAGCCGACGAATCACCTGGACCTTGAGTCGCGCAACTGGCTTGAGGATTATCTGCACAACTACGAGAACGCCTTTGTGCTGATCTCGCATGACCGCTACTTTCTCGACGTGACGGTGAACAAGACCGTCGAGGTGTGGAACAAGCGGATGCATGTGTACCACGGCAACTACGAGAAGTATCAGCTGCTGAAGGAAGAGCGGCGCACGCAACTGATGAGCGCGTACAAGAATCAGCGCGATCGGATCGAAGCGCTGGAGACATTCATCAATCGTTTCCGCGCGCAGGCGACCAAAGCAAAGCAGGTGCAGTCGCGCATTAAAGAGCTGGAGAAGATTGAACGTATCGAGGTGCCGGAGGAAGAGGCGACGATTCACTTCAGCTTCCCGCAGCCGCCGGCGAGTGGGCGCACGGTGATCGAGGTGAACAACCTGCGCAAGGTTTACCCGACTCCCGACGGCGGCCAGAAAGTCGTGCTCGACGACGTGAGCTTTACCATTGAGCGCGGCGACCGCATTGCGCTGGTGGGAGCGAATGGCGCGGGTAAATCCACCATGATCCGCATGCTGAGCGGGCTCGAGGCGCAGACCGGTGGAACGATTCGCCTGGGACATAACGTGCTGGCGGATTATTTTGCGCAGGACCAGTACAAGGTACTGGATGGGTCGGCGCAGATGCTGGATGACATTACGGGCAGCAATCCAAAGGTGGATGTGGTGACGCTGCGGTCGCTGCTGGGATGCTTTATGTTCAGTGGCGATGACGTGTTCAAGACGCTTGGGGTGTTGAGCGGTGGCGAACGCAATCGGTATGCGATGGCGAAGATGCTGGTGAGTCCCGCGAATTTTCTGTTGCTGGATGAGCCGACGAATCATCTCGATCTGCGCGCAAAGGATGTGCTGCTGGAGGCGATTCGCGACTTCAGCGGGACCGTGCTGTTTGTGTCGCACGATCGCTACTTCATTGACGGGCTGGCTACGCGGGTGTTTGAGGTCGAGGATCGCCGCGTACATATCTATCCCGGCAACTACGAGGATTATTTGTTCCGCAAGCAGGGCGGGATCCCGACCAACACGGCTGAGGCGCAGAAGATGCTGACGCACGACGCCACAACCAATGCAAAGGTGGATGCGGCGACGGGGATGTTCAAAGCGGCTGCCGCGCCGAAGGTGAAGGTTGAGGCGGCGACGAGTACACATGAAATTGAGGGGTCGCTGTCCGCAGTGACGCCGGCGCCGAAGTCGAATGTGAAGCGGCTGAATCCGATCAAGCTGAAGCAGTTGGAGGACCGCGTGGCTACGATTGAACGCGAGCTTCCGGATCTGGAGGCGCGCATCCAGGCGGCCCAACAGCAGCAGGCGTTCTTTACCACGGCTGAAGCGGCACAAGCGGTAGCGGCGGAGCTGGGTGCGCTGCGCGAACAGCATGCCGAGCGCACCGCGGAGTGGGAAGATCTGGCGACGCAGCTTGAGGAGCAGAGCATCGCATGAGCGGCGGGGCAGAAGCCCTCAGCCGTTGCGAGTTCTGCATAGGATAGGTTCATGCGAATTCTTGTGATCGGTGCGGGCGCGGTGGGTGGGTATTTTGGCGGACGCCTGACAACGGTTGGGCGCGATGTGACGTTCCTGGTGCGTGAGGGTCGGGCAGAGCAGCTGCGGCGCGCGGGGCTGCAGATCTTCGATGTGTATGGCGACGTGACAGTGGAGGCCTCCGCGTTGAAGTTGCTGACGGCGCAGGAGCTGAAGGCGCGGCCGCAGATGTTCGATCTAATTCTGCTGAGCACCAAGGCCTACTCGCTGGAGAGCGCGATGGAGGACTTCGCGCCGGCCGTGGGAGACGGGACGGCGATTCTGCCGCTGCTGAACGGCATGCGTCACCTGGATGCGTTGGACGCGCAATTTGGCGCGGAGCGTGTGCTGGGCGGGACGACGTATATCGTCGCGGACATGGATGCGCAGGGGCGGGTGCACTCGATGGCGCGGTTGCACGATGTGACGTTCGGGGAGCGCGACCGCAGGGTGACAGAGAGGATCAAGGCGATTGAGCGGACGCTGATGGGGGCGGGGTTCGACGTGCGACTGCGGCCGGATATTGTGGCCACCATGTGGCAGAAGTGGACGATGCTTGCTTCGGCCGGAGCGATTACGTGTTTGCTGCGGGGATCGATTGGAGCGGTAGTCGCGGCCCCCGGCGGCGTGGAGACGGTCGGCGCGATCGTTGCGGAGTGCCTGGCCATTGCCATCGCGAATGGCTACCCTCCGGAGGACGCGGCGCAATATGCGGCGACGCAGAGGCGGCTGGTGGAGCCGGGGTCATCGCTGGTGACGTCGATGTATCGGGACCTGCAGAAGGGCGCGCGCGTGGAGGCGGACCAGATCCTCGGCGACCTGCTGGAGCGCGGCCGGCGGCACGGAGTAGAGGCCCCGCTGCTACGCGCAGCGTATGCGCAGTTGAGTGTGTATTCGGCGGGATTGATTGGCGCGCGGTAGAGCGTGGCCGAGGCTTGGGCGATAATCACCTATGGCTTCTCTTTGGACTCCCACCAGTTGGTCTGATCGACTTGCAGAACTTGAAGCACGTACCAGCCCGGCGAAGGACGCGCCGTTACGCCGCGATGTGCGCTCGCTGGGAGCGCTGCTGGGACAGGTGTTGCGCGAGCAGCCGGGGAATGCGCTGTTTGGCGCGGTGGAGAGCTTGCGCCGGACGGCGATTGCGCGGCGCGAGGCCGATGCGAAGCAAGACGTGGAGGCGGCGCAGGATCATCTGCAGCGGGCGCAGTCGTTTACCCACGAGGTGGCAGCGGATACGCGGACCGCTTTTTTTCTGGCCCGGGCATTTGCGTTTTACTTTGAGCTGATTAATTTAGCCGAGACAAACCATCGCAAGCGCAGGCGGCGATCGTCGTTGCTGGAGGCTGCCGCTTCGCCTCAGCGCGGTAGCCTGCGTGGAACGTTGCGGCGATTGCGGAACGCGGGATTCTCGCGCGAGATTACGCTGGCGCTGCTGGAGCAGATCTGTATCACGCCGGTATTCACCGCGCACCCCACCGAAGTAGCGCGGCGCAGCGTGATGTTCAAGCGGCGCAGCATCTCGGACCTGCTGGAGAAGCTGGATGGGATTCCGCTGCCTGTCACAGAACTGGATGAGCTTGAGGCCGCGCTCCTGGCGGAGATTACGGCGCTGTGGCAGACCGACGATGTGCGCCACGCGCGGCCCACCGTGCGCGATGAAGTCCAGATGGGGCTGGACTACTATGACGCGTCGCTCTTTGAAACCGTGCCGGTCTTATATGCGGAGATGGCGAGCGCGCTGGATGCGGAGTTCCCGGGCACCGAGCCGACGCAGCTGGCCGACCTGCCGGTGGTGGTGCAGTTCGGCTCGTGGATTGGCGGCGATCGCGACGGCAATCCATTTGTAACTGCAACGACGACAGCCGAGGCGGTAGCGATGTCTCGCGAGGTGGTGCATGACTACTATGTGGCGCGCATGGCGGAGCTGTTCGAGCAGCTCGCGCCATCGACGCGGCAGGCGCCGATTTCGTCCGCGCTGCACAACCGGCTCGCGGGTTCCCTGCAGCAGCTGAAGGCGGCGGGGTATGCGATGGAATTCGTGGGCGACTTCCCTACCGAGGCGGTGCGGATGCAGATTGCGTGCATGACGCTGCGGCTCGGTGGAGCGCCTGCGGTGTCGATGCACAAGCACCTGGCGCTGCCGCTGGAGGCGACATTGCCGCGCTATGAGACCGCCGCAGAGTTGCTGGAGGATTTGACGCTGCTGCATGAATCGCTGGATGAGAATCGCGGCAAGCGGCTGGCAGAGCGGTTTGTCGATCCGCTGCTGCTGGCGGTACGCACGTTTGGGCTGCATCTGCAGACGCTGGATATTCGGCAGCATGCGAAAGTAGATGCGGCGGCGCTGCGGGAGTTGACGGCCGGCGGAGAGCTCAGCGCGCAGACGCTGGAGGTGATGGCAACCTTCCGTGCGATCGCCGAGTTGAAGCAGAGTTTGCCTGCAACGATTTCGCTGTACGTGGTGTCGGGTGCGACGGCGGTGGACGATGCGCTGACGGTGGTGGAGTTGGCGCGGAGGTGCGGTGTGAAGGTCGAAGGTGGAACGAGTGCGAGTGGGGAACGTGATCCCGGGCTGCAGCCGGTGCTGCTGTTCGAGTCGATCGAGGATCTGCGCAATGCGCCGGTGGTGTGTCGCGCGCTGTGGACCAACGAGTTGTACACCCCGCTGTTGCAGGCGTGGGAAGGGCACCAGGAGGTGATGCTGGGCTACTCGGACTCGAATAAAGATGGCGGCATGATTACCAGCACCTGGGAGATATGGAAGGCGCATCGCGCGCTGCACGAGGTGGCGCGGGAGTGCGGCGTGACGCTGCGGCTGTTCCACGGGCGCGGAGGCACAGTGGGGCGCGGCGGCGGGCCAACGCATGGAGCGATCTTCGCGCAGCCGCTGGATAGCTTTACCGGGCAGCTGCGAATTACAGAACAGGGCGAGGTGCTGAACTGGAAGTACAGTGACGTGGTGCTGGCTGAGCGGAACCTGGAGCTGATGATTGCTGCTTCGCTAGACGCTCTTGCGCGGCCGGGTGTGAAGCCAGGCGTGAAGCCGGTGCTGACCGGAGAGATGCTGCCGGAGTGGGAGGCGGCCATGGATGAGTTGTCGGCGACCTCCTTTGCGTTTTATACGAAGCACCTGATGGATGATCCCGAGGTGTTCACCTACTTCGAGCAGGCAACGCCGGTGGCGGAGCTGGAACATGCGCGCATTGGGTCACGGCCGGCGAAGCGGGCGGATGCGAGTGCGTCGGGCCAGCCCGCGGCGAAGCGCAGCCTCGCGGATCTGCGCGCGATCCCATGGGTGTTTGGTTGGATGCAGTCGCGGCACGTGGTGCCGGCATACTTTGGCGTGGGCTATGCGCTGGAGCAGTATGCGGAGACCCATGAGAATGGGCTGGCGCTGCTGCAGGAGATGATGTTGGGGCTGCCGCTGTTCGTGGACATTATCAAGAATGTTGAGATCGCGATGGCGAAGGCCGACTTTGGGATCGCCAGGCAGTACTCGATGCTGGTGAAGGACGAGGGGCTGCGCGAGCGAGTGTTTACGACTCTGGAGACGGAGTTCAATCGCACCCGGCGGATGGTCCTGGCGGTGGCGCAGCAGAAAGAGTTGCTGGAGAGCAACCAGGTGCTGGCGCGGTCGATCCGGCTGCGCAATCCCTATGTGGATCCAATGAGTTTGCTGCAGCTGGAACTATTGCGACGCAAGCGCTCGGGCGAGCAGGGTGAGGAGCTGGATCGCGCGATTACGGCAACGATAAATGGGATCAGCGCAGGTCTGCGGAACACAGGCTGAGGGTCAGATCGGAAAGACCCCGGAGCCGGCGTAGTTATTTCGATGCGGCTTGAGGCGTGATCTTGATGGCCTTGTTCTTCGAGAAAACGATGAGAACGGGATGGCCGTTGTTGTCGAATTTGACGGCGCGGTTGCCGGTGTTGTCGGAGTTGGGGACGGTGACTTCGCCGAGCGACATCATGGCCTGGTTCTCGCTCATGCCGAGTACGGCCTGGTGCTGATCGATGGCGGTCCACATGGCGGCAGGCCAGAAGCTGTAAAGCTTGTGGGGGTCTTCGTAGAAGAAAATATTGTCGTTGATGAAGTTGTAGCCGCCGTTGTCGTAATTGCCGACAGGCGTGGCGTAGAGGATGTCGGGATTAGAGGATTTGGGCAGCGTGAAGGCGAGCAGGACGTGACGTTGGCCGGGGGCGATGCGGACAACGGCGAGGCCGGTGGCCGGCGCCTTCTGCTCGAAGACGCCCTTGATGAGCATGGGCGTGGCGCCGAGCAGGGTGCCGACGGGGTGCGCGTAGTCGACGTGATTGCCTCTATCGGCGTAGTAGTCCAGCTGGCCGCCGGCGCTCACCCAGACGGTCTGGCCGATGAGGGCGCGCTGGTCGGCGAGTGAGTCGGGACGCTCTTTCTTGAGGAAGACATTGTCGTCGGGATCGACTTTGATGTCGGCGTAGGGATCTTTTTTGACCGGTACGTCTTCGTGGTTGGCCTTGTAGATGAGGCCGATGCGTACGCCGACGGCGAGCACCATGACTGCCGTTAGGCCGAGGCCAATCTTGAGTCCCTTTTGCATGAGATTCCTCCCTTCTGACAGATTAGCTTGGTCTGGGAAAGGTTGCGAGGGATGGGCACAAAATCGGCGCTGCGTTATGATCGCCTGCATACCGAACGTGAGGGTTCCTGCCATGCGTGTGCTCCGCATCCTGTTGCTCGCCCCGATGATGTTGACGCTGCTGCCTGCACCCGGGCAGGTGGCTGGAAAGAGCGCGGTAACGCTGTCGCCGGCCGTGACACGCTACGTAAAGGTGCCCGCGGCCGAGTGGATTGTGCTGAAGAACGTGCGCGTGATCGATGGTACGGGAGCGCCCGAGATCGAGAAGACGGACGTGGTGATTCATAACGGCAAGATCGAATCCATCGGCACGGCTGAGAAAATTGCGCCAGGTGCGACGGTGCTGGAGTTGGGCGGGCACACGGTGTTTCCAGGGCTGGTCGGGATGCACGATCACCTGTACAACATTGCGCGGCCGAACCTGAATGCGGCGGGGAGCTCGGAGCCTCCGCTCATGGTGCCGCAGCTGGCGTTTTCGTCGACGCACCTGTACCTGGGCGCGGGCGTGACGACCCTGCGCACGACGGGGTCCGTGGAACCGTACACGGATTTGAACATGCGCGATGCGATCGACAAGGGAGAGATTCCCGGGCCGCACATGGATGTGACAGGGCCTTATCTCGAGGGATCAAAGTCGGTGTTCATCCAGATGCACAAGCTGCGCGACGCGGAAGATGCGCGCGCCACGGTGGACTTCTGGGCGAAGCAGGGTGTGACCAGCTTCAAGGCGTATATGTTCATCACACGCGCGGAACTGAAGGCGGCGATTGATGAGGCGCATAAGCATGGGCTGAAGATTACGGGTCACCTGTGCGCGGTGACGTATCCCGAGGCGGCGGAGTTGGGAATCGATAACCTGGAACATGGATTCTTTGTGAACACGCAGTTGGATCCGGGCAAGCAGCCGGATGAGTGCCCGAACACGGTGGGTAGTCCGACGCTGCAGAAGATGACCGCGGGCGGACCGGAGGCAAAGGCGCTGATCGACCTGCTGGTGATCCACCATGTGGCCGTGACGTCGACCCTGCCAGTGTTCGAGCCGGACGATCCGACGCAGGTGCATCTTCAGCCGCGGGTGCTGGAGACGATGGCGGAGCCAACGCGCGAGGCGTACCTGTACACGCGCAATGTAGAACTGATGCGCGCAGCAGCGCATCCTGATATCGCGGCGCAGAGGGCTGCGATCTTCAAGAACGGGATGGCGCTGGAGCGGGAGTTTGTGGCGGCTGGCGGCCTGCTGATGGCGGGGCCCGATCCGACGGGCGATGGTGGCGTGCTGCCGGGATTCGGCGATCAGCGCGAGGTGGAATTGCTGGTGGAAGCGGGCTTTACACCGCTCGAGGCGATCAAAATTGCGACGCTGAATGGAGCGACGTATGAGGGTCTCGCGAGTTCCATTGGCAGCATCGCGCCGGGCAAGAATGCAGATTTGGTGGTGGTAGAGGGCGATCCCAGCCGGAAGATTTCCGATATCGAGAACACGGAGATTGTGTTCAAGGATGGCGTGGGTTATGACTCGCAGAAGCTGCTGGATTCGGCGAAGGGGCGGTATGGGCAGTACTAACGGGTCGTTGCCGGAAGAGCAGCCTAGCCGACGGGTTCCATGCTGCTGAACTGTTTTTCGAGCGCGATAAGGCTTTCGGCGGTGAGGGTGTCGGCGTGGCGGAGCGCGGGGAAGAAGATGCTCCAGGAGCCGGTGACGGCGACGCTGGCAATGCCGCCGATCACCACCGCGCGCACGGCTCCCCACCAGTGGGCGGTCAGCCCGCTCTCGTACTCGCCGACTTCGTTGGAGACGCCGATGAAGAGCCAGTTGATGCTGGAGACGCGGCCGCGCATCGCGGGCGGCGTGGCGAGTTGCAGGATGCTGGAGCGGACGACGACCGAGATCATGTCCGAGGCGCCGATGATAACCAGCGCGATGCAGCTGAGTATGATGTTGCGGCTGAGGCCGAAGATGATCGTCGCGATCCCGAAGATGCCGACGCAGACCAGCATGGTTTTGCCGGCGCGCCGCTTGATGGGATAGACGAGCAGAGTGAGCGAGACGGCAAGGGCCCCCAGAGAGGGCATGGCGCGCAGCAGGCCGAGGCCGTTGGCGCCGGAGTGCAGGATGTCCACCGCGAAGATGGGCATCAGCGAGGCAGCCCCGCCGAGCAGAACCGCGAACAGGTCGAGCGAGATGGAACCGAGCAGAAGCCGCGTGCCGATGACGTAGCGTAGACCGGCAAGCATGGTGTCGATCGTGAAGCCTTTTTTCTCGGCCGCGCCGCGGGGCTTGATGACGCTGAAGAAGCTGAGGAACGAGAGCAGACCGAAGAGCGTGAACGCGTAGACCAGCGGCGCGCCGTTGAAGCTGGCGAAGCGGCCGCCGAAGAGGTGCGCGAGCGGGATGGTGAAGAGCAGGCCACCGATCATGGGGCCGGTAGCATTGGCGATCTGAAAGATCGTGGCGCCCCAGGTGACGGCGTTGACGAAGTGGGCCTGAGGGACGAGCGAGGGGACGAGCGCGCTGGCGGCGGGACCACTGAAGCAGCGGCCCGCACCGATGACGAAGAGGATCGCGTAGATCAGCCAGATATTCTGCGAGTGGTGCAGCGCCAGCCACAGCAGGGCGAAGGTAGCGATCGCCTGCACGGTGTAGCAGGTGAGGATGACGGTGCGTCGGTCGTAGCGGTCGGCGACATGGCCGGCGGGAAGAACGAAGAAGATTCCGGGAAGAAAGAGCGCGAGGCCGGTGTATCCAAGCGCTAATGCGGAGTGAGTGATCTGGTAGACCTGCCAGGCGACGCCCACGGACTGGGCTTCGGCGCCCATGATGCCCATGAGGCGGGCCGTGGAGTAGAAACGGAATTCGCGCGACTGCCATGCACTGGTGGCGCTAGGAATTGGCTGGGCGGCATCGCTCATCTGAACTACTATGCTGACACAGTTGGGGTGGGCCAGTCATGAACGCGCCGCTATGATAGAGACCGGCAATAGAAACTAGAGGGACAGAATGAGTGCACCGGATCGAGATACGCTGGGCAGCCTGCTGACGGAGGCTCGCAATCCTGCGAGCGAACACCTGGATGAGTTGCCGACGCTGGACATGCTGGCGCTGATCAACGCCGAGGACGCGACGGTTGCGGCTGCGGTGCAGGCCGAGTTGGGGAATGTGGCGCGGGCTGTTGACGCGATTGCCGAGCGGTTTCGGCGCGGTGGGCGTCTGTTTTATATCGGCGCAGGAACCAGTGGACGGCTGGGTGTGCTGGATGCCAGTGAGTGTCCGCCGACGTTTTCGGTAAGTGCGGACCTGGTGCAGGGGTTGATTGCCGGTGGCGATTCGGCGCTGCGGCTGTCGAGTGAACACTCGGAAGACTCGCGCGAGGAGGGCGCGCGGGATCTTGCGGCGGCGGGGTTTGGCGTCGACGGAAAACCCGACACGCTGGTAGGGATCGCGGCCAGTGGGCGGACGCCCTATGTGCTGGGGGCGATGGAGTACGCGAAGAGTCTGGGCGCGCTGACAGTGGGGCTGAGCTGTGTGCCGGGGTCGGCGCTGGCGAAGGCGGCGAAGATTGCGATTACGCCGGCGACCGGGCCGGAGGTGCTGACCGGAAGCACGCGGATGAAGGCGGGCACGGCGACGAAGATGGTGCTGAATATGTTGTCGACCGGCGTAATGGTGCGCACCGGCGCGACGTTTGGCAACCTGATGGTGAATATGCGGCCGACCAATGCCAAGCTGGTCGACCGCGCGGAGAGGATTATCGCTGCGGCTGTGGGCTGCGACGCCGAGACAGCGGCGCGGTTGCTCGCGGAGTCCGGGAACGATGTGAAGGTTGCGATTGTGATGGGCAAGCTGCGCGTGGAGCGCGCGGCGGCGGTGGAGCTGCTGGCCAAAGCGGGGGGTATTCTCCCGGATGCGTTGGCGAAAAATGTGCAAAGCCGTTCATGAGAGCGCAACAACACGGGACTAAAGTTGCCGTATGCGAACCTACATTTCCAAAACCTATCTGAAGCTGCTTGGACGCCGGGCGCTGCTTGGTTTGGCGTTTGTGGTGATTGCCAAGCGGGCTGTTGCGTAGTCCGGGCCGGCCAGTGCCTCTGCCGCACGCTAGCTGAAGAGCGTGTGCTTGCGCGGCATGTCAATGCCCAGGTGCTCGTAGGCCAGGCGGGTGGCGACGCGGCCGCGGGGGGTGCGGTCGAGAAAGCCGATCTGGATGAGAAACGGTTCGTAGACCTCTTCGAGAGCGTCCTGCTCCTCGGCGAGCGCGGCGGCGAGAGTGTTGAGGCCGACCGGGCCTCCATCATATTTTTCAATGATCGTGCGGAGCAGGCGCCGGTCGAGTTCGTCGAAGCCGTGGGCGTCCACCTCCAGCATCTCGAGCGCAGCGACGGCAGTGGGGCGGTCGATTTTTCCGGCGGCGCGGACTTCGGCGAAGTCGCGGACACGGCGGAGGAGGCGGTTGGCGATGCGCGGTGTGCCGCGGGAGCGCACCGCGATCTCGGCGGCGCCGTCGCGATCGATGGGGACGCCCAAAACCTCAGCCGAGCGCTCGACTACCCAGCGCAGTTCGTCGTCGGTGTAGAACTCCAGGCGGAGGAGAATCCCGAAGCGCGAGCGCAGCGGGGACGAGAGCAGGCCAGGCCGCGTCGTAGCCGCGACGAAGGTGAAGGGGTCGATGCGCATGACGTGCGTTCGGGCCGACGGGCCGGTGCCAATCATGATGTCGAGCTGGTAGTCCTCCAGCGCGGTGTAGAGTTTTTCTTCCATCACGGGCTGGAGGCGGTGGATCTCATCGAGGAAGAGAACTTGTTTGGGCTTGAGGTTGGTGAGGATGGCGGCCATGTCGCCCTGGACCTGCAGAGCCGGGCCGGAGGTTTGCTGAAATCCCACATCGAGCTCATTCGCAATGATCGTTGCGAGGGTGGTTTTGCCCAGGCCGGGAGGGCCGAAGAGGAGCACGTGGTCGAGGGCCTCGCCACGAGACTTGGCAGCCTCGAGCGCAATGGCCAGCTGCTCTTTTGCTTTCGTCTGCCCGATGAACTCGGCCAGCCGCTTGGGGCGCAGTTTGAGCTCGACCGCATCATCGTCGTCGACGCGGCCCGCGGACACCAGACGTTCTGCGTCCGAGCTCCTGTCTGTCCCGCTGCGCGGCGCGGCGGTGCCCAAGCCAATTTTTCGCTTTTGCTCGAAGTCCATCCTCAGGCGAGGATAAGGCGAAGCGGACGCTGAAGCAATCTGTGGAAGGAAGTGCGGGGAGTTTTCGCGGGGGATTTGGAGGGCAAGCGCGGCTGCGGCGATCGTAGCGTGCGGAGCTCTCGCGGCCAAACGCGAAATGCGTACGTCTATAGTGGGCGTGCATCTTAAAAGGCATTCGATCTGGCGGCTGTCGAGCAAGCCGGATCCCGGGAGAGTTCATGTCTATGTCGTCACGATCGAATTTGGGGCTGGTGGCGGCGCTGTTGGTGAGCTCGATGACCGGGGATGCACAGCAGGCGATGCCGCAGGCACCGTCGCCTCAGGCCGGGCGAACGCCGGCTTCGTCCGTGCTCCACGTGCGCACCGGACCTCTCTCCAGGACGATTCATCTGGATGTGGTGGTCACGAGCAGGCCGGGGCAGCCGGTCACCGGGCTGGAGCAGAAGGACTTTACCTTACTCGACGATAAGACGCCGCGTGAGATTACGTCGTTCGAGGCGGTCGACGAGCGGAAGCAACCGGTGGAAGCGATCCTCCTGATTGACGCTGTCAATACGGGGTATACCGTGATTTCGCAGGAGCGCATCGAGATCGACAAATTCCTGAAGGCCAATGAGGGCAAATTAACGCTGCCGACAGCGCTGGCCATCTTCGGCGACCGGGGGATCAAGATGCAGGGCGGTTATAGCCGCGACGGAAACGCGCTCGCGGACACTTTGGCGAAGTACTCGATCGGCCTGCGGGAGATTGGCCGGTCGGCGGGTTTTCAGGGAGCCGCGGAGCACGTGGGCGACTCATTGAAGGCGATCCGTACACTGGCGGCGTATGAGTCGGGGCGACCGGGCCGGAAGATTATTTTGTGGGTGTCGCCGGGCTGGCCGCTGCTCTCCGGACCAGGGATGAACCTCACGGGGGATCAGAGGACGGCGATCTTCAACGACATTACCTTCTTGTCCACGACGCTGCGCGAGGCGCACACGACGGTGTACAGCATCGACCCCTTGGGAGTTGGGGAATCCCCTGGCCAGGTATTTTATTATCAGCAGTTTACGGCAGGGGTCAAAAAGCCGTCGGACGACAACATTGGAAACCTCGGGGTGCAGGTGCTCGCGACCGAAACCGGTGGATTGGTGCTCAACAGTACCGATGTTTCGGGCTTGCTGCAGCAGTCCGTGGCGGATAACGTCGCGTACTATCGGCTGTCCTTTGAACCGCCGCTGACGGAGAAACGAGATGTGTACCACTCGCTGAAAATTACGGTGGCGAAGCCGGGTCTGACCGTGGCGACCAGCACAGGATACTATGCTGAGCCCTAAAATTTGGTTGCCCGGAGGTGAGGCGATGGCTCGACAAAATACCTGCATCAAAAACAAGATGTAGTTTGCGTCTTGGTGCGAAGAAGTTGCGTCTCACTGATGCGTAACCGTTTTGTCATGTTGCGAACGAGCGGGAAAGCTAGTGTGCGAGCCGGCCAGATGCCGCCCCGCGGTTGGCTAAGGGATGAACTTAAATTTTGGTCAAGGTGGGCGTTGACTTTCAGGCGCACGCCGGATGGGAACTTATTGATGAAGCGCCTGATCTCTGTATGTCTCACGATAGTTTGCTGTGCTTGCCTGATGCTCGCAACAGAACGCCGGGCGATGGCCTATGTCGATCCAGGGTCGGGGCTGCTGGCGCTGCAGTCGATTGGATCGATGCTGGCGGCGGCAGCATTTTTCATGCGGCGGCGTATCATGGGGCTATTCAGCAAAAAGAAGCCCTTCGCCAGCACCGAGCGCTTGGTTGATTCGCGCTTGGCGGGGCGGAAAGAAGATTCTCGCAACGCCGCATGACCAATGGAACGCCGACCGCCACATTCCGCGACCCCGCCGGATCTCTGAGCCTCGAAGGCGACTTCGCCGTCCGCACCATCCATCCTGAAGCCCGCGACCAGGTGATGGAGTTTGTTACCTCGCCGTTTTGCAACCAGTTGCAGCAACGCGGGGACATGATCGCCATCACGATCAACGACACCCCGGCGGGTCTTCAACTGGTCCATCCAAGGGTGCCGGTGCCGACCTACCCGTGGGAGTGGACGCCGTCGCAATGGCTGGCCGCCGCGCAATTGACCCTTTCGCTGTGCGCCGAGGCTCTCGATGAGGGTTGGGTTCTGAAAGATGCGACCCCGCTGAATATCTTGTTTGTCGGATCACGGCCGGTGCTGGTGGACGTGCTGTCCTTCGAGCGCTGGGACCCGGCACCCAAGAAGTATCCCTCGCACATCTGGCTGGCGTACGGGCAGTATGTTCGCACGTTTCTGCTGCCGCTGTTGATGAACCGGCTGCTGAGTTGGCCGCTGGAGCTATCGCTGTTCAAGCGCGATGGATATGAGCCGGTCGAGCTATACAAGGCGTTGAGCTGGCGGCAGCGGCTTTCGTCCGAGGCGTTCTGGCCGGTGACGCTGGCGGCTCGTTTGGACCGGAAGAGCGAGCAGAAACCGGCAGGAAAGACGCCTCCGCAGCACAAGTCTCCGGAGCTGGCCTTGCATCTGCTCAAGCGGACGCTCGCGAATCTACGCAGGCAGACCCTTCGAGCCATGCCGGAATATGCGGGCTCGGAGTGGTCCAACTATACGGCGACTCTGACCCATTACACGGCGCAGGAGAGCGCGCAGAAGCTGGACTGGGTGCGCCACGTGCTCGAAGAGCTGAAGCCGGCGCGCGTGCTCGATATTGGAGCCAACACCGGCGTCTTCAGCGCGCTGGCCGCGGAGCAGGGCGCGCAGGTGGTGGCGCTGGAGCGGGATGCGGCGGCCGCCGAAAGCCTCTATCGGATGACCTGTAACAGCAAGCTATCCATCCAGACCATTCATGCGGACCTAGCGCGGCCGACGCCGGCGGCGGGCTGGGAGAACCACGAGACCAGTAGCCTGCTGCATCGGCTGGAGGCGAAGTCAGACTTGGTGCTTATGCTGGCTGTGATCCATCATTTGATCTTGATGGAGCAGATTCCGATCAGCGCGATTCTCGAGTTGGCGTACAAGCTGACCTCGCAAACCCTGGTGCTGGAATGGGTGCCGGTGTCCGATCCGATGTATCAAAGCCTCATGCGCGGCCGCGACGCACTGTACGGCTCGCTGGGCGAGGCTGACCTGTTGACGGCGTGCGCGGGCCGCTTTCGTACGCTGCGCCGACAGCCCCTGGAAAATGGTCGTATTCTATTTCTCTTCGCGAAGGAATCATGACGAGAGGACAAGCGGGCTATGGTTTGGGATAGAGCGCCACGCCTCGAGCCTTCGCGCACGGACAGATTGAAAAGGACAAGATGCTGAAGAAGCTCGGCCAGTGCCTCGGCCTCGCCTCCATATTGCTGGTGATGAGCTACGGCGACCTGCTGGGCGGCGGGTATGACGCCCGCATGCATGTGCCGTTTGCACTACACGCGATCGTATGGGCGCAGCTGACGGACATCGTTCTGTTGGGGCTGTTGCTGTTCGCGGTACTTGGCCCGCTCTCACGCACCCAGGCATATCCGTGGGTGAGACTGCTGCTGACCATCACGGTGCCGCCCTACGTGATCCTGCTCACGCGCTCCGAGATCTCCCTTGCCGTTACGAAAAATCTGGTTCTGCTCCTTGCGATCGTCTGGACGGCGTTTGTGCTGCTGTTGTGGACCCGGTTCAAGGACGCGTATCGCAAACTGATGCGCGTGGGCGAGTTTGTCGCGGCTATCCTCACCGTGTTCTGTCTCTGCAGCATGCTTCAATTGCTCTGGATCCTGCGCTGGAAGCCCGGGCCGCACCAACACACGGCGACCTGGGCGACGACGACGCAGCCACCGCGAGAACATCCGCGCCTGGTGTGGATTGTCTTTGACGAACTTTCGTATGACCAGGTATTCGAAGATCGAGCCGATGGCCTGGCGCTGCCGAACTTCGATGCCCTGCGCAGTGAGAGCACGGTGTTCACCGACGCGCAGCCCATTGGCGACCACACGGTGAAGATTTTGCCCTCGCTGCTGAGCGGGCATGTGATCGACAACTACAAATTTACGTTCGACAATCGCCTCCAGGTGCATGACCAGGGGACGCATGGCTACGCGCCGCTGGATGGCTCGGGGACAGTGTTTGCGGATGCGCAGGCCAATGGCTGGCGTACTGCCGCGGTGGGCTGGTACAACCCCTACTGCACCATGTATGCAGGCGCAATCGACGACTGCTACTGGATGAATCTCGACAGGATGGATGGGCCCATGGCCCAGGATGCGAGCTTCTGGGCCAACGTGTGGTCGCCGCTGAAGCAGACCGGAGAGCGGATCGTGTGGCCTGCCCGCGCCGACGAAGATATCTGTACCTACGGGGTGCGGCAGCGAACGAAAACCTACGAGGCCCTCCAAGAGCACGCCGTGCAGGTGCTCGAGAGCGATCAGGCGGACTTCGTGTTTCTACACCTGCCCGTGCCGCATAGTCCGGCGATCTGGAACCGCGCGCGTGGCGCCTATGCGCAGAGCTGCGGCGGTTCGTATCTCGACGGCCTGGCCCTGGCCGACCGCGAACTGGGCGCCATAATGGCCACGTTGAAGAGCTCGCCGCGCTGGAAGGACACAACGCTGATTGTGCAGGGTGACCACTCCTGGCGCCTATGGTTGTGGAACGATCAGCCCGGATGGACGGCTGAAGATCGCGCAGCATCGCAATCGGGATTCGATCCGCGGCCCGCGGTGATGGTGCATCATGCCGGCCAAACGCGGGCAGACGAGGTCACCACGCCGTGGAGCCTGATCAATGTCCATGCAGTGATCGAACAGGTGCTCCACGACGGGGCGGGACGGTAGCTGCTTCAGTACTTGAACCGATAGCGAATCTCCCCGTAGATTTGCCGCGGGTCGTTCCAGTGAAATCCGCCGAAGGTCAGGCTGTTATCCAACAGCACGCGCCGATTGGCCACATTCAGCGCGTTCACCGAAACGGTGTATTTCTTTGCGAACGTCTTGCCGACGGCAAGATCGAAGGTGGTATGGCTGGGCAGATACGGTCCGGGATACTGCGCCTGCGGCGTACCGTACTGTCCGTTGACGAAGCCCGATCCGTAGTAGACGTTGGTCGAGGCCGTGACCTTTCCCGGAAGGATTCCGTCGAAGCCCACGTTCAACGTATTTCTCTGATCGTGGTCGACCGGCGCAAGCCCTGGCGGAATATTGAGCGGGCACGCCGACGTGATGGGCGCTGGACAAACTAGCCCCCCGGTGATCGGCGACGTCGCCTGCGCGATCTGGTTGGCATACGCAAGATGGAACTGGCCATGATGGAAGACATCGGGAGAGTGCAGGTTCAGGCTCCATCCTTGAATGAGCGCATACGACCACGTGATCGGCCAGAAGATATTCGATTCGCCGATATTGTTGTGGTCCAGCCAGTTCTCTGCCCGGGTCTCATAGTTGTTGATGCTGAGAGTCCAGTTGCGGTATGGAATGGTCACGCCATATTGCCATTGGATGTCGCGCTCGCCGTGCAGAGGAGCGAACGTAAGACTCGCGCCGTTGGCCAGGTCGAGCAGGGGTCCGGTGGCCGTGGCCAGCGGCGGCGCCTGATAGTAGTACCCGTAGAAACCGCTGAAGACCCAGTTCAGCCGCGGGATGCGGAGAGCCGCGCCGAAACGCGGATCCGTCGCAGTCTCAGAGATCGCCGCGTCGAACTGCGTTGCGCGGAAGCCCGTGATCAACGTGAACCATGGAGTGATCTTGAATTTGTCGTTAATGAACTCCGACACCACTCCGCCGTTTACGCTGATCGAAGACGCCGGAACATTGGGCGTTCCGTCCGTGAAGACGTTGTTGAAGTAGTTGTATTGGTGCTGGCCAAATCCATAGAGGCCGGCCTGCAGATCGTTCTTCCAGAAGGTCCTATGCGCCTCCGTCTGTCCTCCCGCATAGCTGGCGTTCTGATCGACCGTCGAGATCACGGGAAAATCGTTTGGCCCCCCCTGATAGTCGGCGCCGTTGTAATGGTAGAAAGGCGAAACCGTTAGCAGGGTTTTTGGATTGAAGGTGTGGATCCACGAGAACGTGACGTAGCCATCGGGCTCACGCTCGGCGTCACGCAGGCCGCTCGATGGATAAACCTGGTTCCCCACCGAGTTCGGATCGGGGTCGATCGGGATCTGGTAATAATCCTGCCGCAGCGATCCGACCACCCGATATTGGTTTTTCGGATCGGGGTTGAAGATGAACGACGCGAATCCGCCGTAGCCATTCACTGCATCGTGAACCACCTGCGGAATCGGCGTTTGGAGACCGTAGTTGCTGCGGTTCCCATTCAGGCTTGCATAGTAGGCAAAGCGCTGCGTGTGTCCACCGCAACTGATTTGATCATCCGTCTGATAGAAATTTCCGGCCGTGATGACGAGGTCGCACTCCCTGTCGCGTTCGAAACCGGTGCGCGGCACGACGTTGAAGACGCCGTACGTGCGATCCCCATAGTCCGCGTCGTAGCTGCCGCTATATACCTCGAGAGTATCGATATCTCTGGGAAGGATCTGCGGCCCCAGGTTGGTGGCAATGTTGGTGTTAGGAATGGGAACGCCATCGATCAGCCATTCCACCTGGTGGCCACCCATCATGTGCAGCATGTCGTGGGCAATGTACGTGGCCGGCACATAATCCGTGATCATCTCCATGCCGTTGGTGCGGTCCGCTCCCGGAGTTTGTTGAATATCTGTGCGGCTCAGCATCGTGGTCGGCGTAACGCTATCGGTCGATGCCTGCGCCGTTCCCGGGACTACCACGCTCTCGTTCAAACCTTCGACTGCCAAGGGGAAATGGAGAACCGGACTGGTGTCGGACTGGACGATTACGTCCTGGCTCATCTGCTGGAATCCCTTCGCCGCGACCGTGACCGTGTAGTTTCCGATCGGCACAGAGGTGAAGATGAATTCGCCGTTCACGTTGGTCTTCGCCGAGCGCGTGAACGCCGAGTTTTGCGCTTTCAGCGTAAGCTGAGCTCCCTGGATGGGACGATGCTGCGGATCGTGAACAACTCCCTGCACCGTTCCGAAGATGGAGGCCCACGCGAACGTCGCGGGCAGGAGCAGCACAAAGAGAGAGAGAACAATGCGACGCGCGAGATGCGACCGTCGATACAACACGAAGGGGTACATGGAATCTTTCCTGGTCACGCAAGCGTAACGGTTTACTGGCACTGAAGGGAGCACGCTCGACGACTCACGGCTGCAGAACAGCAGGAGGGCTCGGACGCGTGCGAGTGCTAGGCGAGGAAAGAGGGAGGGCCGCGTTTCTGGCGGGAGCGATCGAAGGAGACGCGGCGCAGGCACTCGGCTTGCGCCGCGGCCGAGGGCTCATGAAGCGAGAACGCAGCTTGCGTTGCGCCGGCGCCACGGGTGAGCGTCTGCAGATGCGTCGCAGCGAGAGAGCGCTGGCGGTAGGGGCACTGCTCAGGCTTTGCGCCGATGCGCGTGGAACCATTGTCCTCGTGCAGCAGCAGCGCGCGAACTTCCGGAGACATCTCGCAATGATGCTGGGCGCCGCGGCGGCAGCAGGCCGGCAGCATGGATTGACCCATCGCGCCGGTGGTGAGCGCGGGGGCAAAGCTGGGGAACAGGGTCGCCCAGAACAACAAAATGGATAAGAGGCGTCGCTGCATGGCCTGCGAGTTTTATCTTCGCATATCGGCGCGCCAGGGACGAGGCTCTAAGGACGAAGGATGAGCAGGAGGCTGGCGTGTGGCCGGAGATCGGTGGCGATGCCGCGCTGCTGACCGAGGTCCTTTCCCGCCCAGACATCCTGAACATTCCACGAGTGATCGCCGAGCATGGGGCTAAGTTCCGCAAAGCTGCGCTTCAGGTTCATCGGCGCATCGCCGCTGTTGAAGAAGGCGAGCGCGATCCGGTTGCCAGGAAGGTCGGCCTGCCAGACGATAAAATCCTCGCGCTTGAGAAGCTGAAAGCTCTTCGTCGCGGTCTGATTGATGGCGATGAGGTCGCGGTTGGTGAGCAGCGCGAGAGTCGGCGCGTCGAGCATCGTCAGGTTGGCTCCCAATATGAGCGGGCTGCGCGCGATGGCCCAAAGCGTGACCTCGGTGCGCTGCTCGTCGGCGGTGAGATGCGAGGACCGCGCATTGCCCCAGCCGGGCGCGGGACGCAACTCGCCGATGGGGAGCATGTCGGCGTCAGGCCAGTTGCCGGCCCGCGCGTACGGCGCCCACGCAGCAAGCCGCGCAAACTGATCCTTCGTTCCTTGCGGAAAGGTTTTGCCCGGCGCCGCGGCCCATACATCCCACTCGTCGTCGGCGATGCGCCACATGTTGGCCAGGCGCGCGACGTCTGCGGCGTGCGCCAGCGCGGTGGGGCCGGGCGAGAGGCTCAGCACCATGGGCCGGCCCGTCTTCTCGATCGCGCGCTGAATCATCTCAATCTCATCGAGCTTAAAAGGGTGGTCGGCGATGCAATCCACCTTCGGCAGATCGACGCCCCACGACGCATACTGGCGCAGCAGCGAGTCATACCAGGCCTGCCCGGCGGCGTTGTCGCGAACGCCCCAGTTCGTCGGATCCCAGGGGCACGCGTCGGCTTGATCCGCGGCATCCTGCGCATGAAAGCTGCTGCCCTCAATCGGCAGATTGCGTTCGACCGCCGCGCGCGGAATGCCGCGCACAATGTGGATGCCGAACTTGAGGCCTTGCGCATGCACCCATGCGCCGAGAGCGGTGAAGCTGGTGGATTCGATCGTCGCGGGCAGTTTGTGCGTGGCATCCGCGGGGCTGGCCAGCGGCGACGGCGAGCCGGCCATGACCGCCGACGGAAACCGCGCGGGGACGGGCACATAGCGGCCGTACGAATCGATGGCGTAGTGCAGCCTGTCAGGAGTGGGACGGTCGCCGGGGTTCTCGAAGAACCAGCCTTCATCGACAACGGCGTAGTTCCAGCCGAGGGGGAGAAGCTTGTCGCGGAGCACTTCGACATTGGCGCGGAACTGCGGCTCGGTAATGGTGAGGCCATGAGAGTCCCAGCTGTTCCATCCCATCGGTGGGGTGGGAGCTACGCTTGACTGCGGCTGCTGTGCTGCGGCGACCATCGAGAACAATCCTGCAACTGCGATCCGGCGAACGAAATGCCCCATGGCCTCGACGATAGCATTGCGCGGGTGGGGTCTGCACAATGCGGTCGACCGTCAGGTGAGCTGGACGAGGACAGCGCTCAGTGCGGGCACGTAGCAGCTGAGTTGCGTGCCGCTGAGGGTGAGAGTGTAGGCAGCCCCTGGCTGGAACCCGCCGTCGGTCGCAACCGTTGCGCCCTGGATCGTAATGCCGGAGAGTGCGGCAAGACTGGGCCCGGTCGCTCCAACTGAGATCTGCGTCATCTGCTGCAGCGTCGCGCCAGACATGGCCTGCGGCAGAACAATGCTGACGTCCAGGCTCTGCGCTGCGTCTTTATTGACCAGCAGAACGCTCATGCCCTCCGCGGTCTGGAGCGCGTAGGCGGACACGTTGAGCCCACCCGCGGAGAGCTGCGTGCTGAGCAGGGTTCCCGTGCCGGCCATGGCCGCGAGCAGTGCGCCGTAAAAGACAGGCTGCGGGCCGACGACCATTCCGTTGTTGTCAGCAATGGCGACGGCGGGTTGCAGGCCCCCACACTGGAGGTTGAGACCGGATGCACCGCCCAGCGCACTCTGGAAGATGGCGTCGACCGCCCAGAGGGCAGCGGCATAGCTGTTGCTGACCCCCGGCGCGCCGCCGTCGTCGTAGGAGCTGAGGCCGTCGATCCGGAAAGGCACATCGATGGACTGCGCTCCGTAGTGCAGCATCAGCAGTTCGTTGGCGAGCGCGCCGTCGGGACGGACCAGGTCGTCGACGGTCGCCGTCGATGCCGCGCCGCGGTCGTAGTGCTGGGTGAGCAGGTTGATCTGGCTGCTGGTGACATATTCGCCGAAGGGCAGCGTCCAGGCGTCGAGATCACCGCTAGCTGCGGGGCCGCACAGGGGCGCGCCCGGCGTCACGGCAACGATGGCCGAGCGGTACTCCTGCAGAGCGCCTCAAAGATCTCCACCGACCAGTTGTCGGAGTAGAAGGTGCTGCCGTAGGTCTCACACTCATTGCCGAGCTCGACGCCGACCAGCGTCGCCCCAAGTCTCTGCGCGACGTACGCAACCTCCGCAGCGGCCAGCGCCGGCGTGGTGGCGCCGGTAGCCGAGCCGCCCAGGTTGATGCCGTAGATGCAGCTCCAACCCGTGGCGCGAAGGAACGAGGCAAGCACGTCGACATCCGAGGGTGCGACCTGGCCGGCGGTCTGGCCCGGACCGTCGGCGGTCCACACGCTGTGGTCAACCGATGCGCCGCCAATGCGAAGAACGCCCGGACCGAGGCGCCGGAAGAGGCCGGGCAGGTCGGCGTTAGTCGCGTCGAAGACCGGCGTGAGCTGCGCCTGCTTTTCGTAGGCAAGGCCGAGGAAGCTGGGATCGAAAGAGCCTGCCGTGGTGGAGGCGACGGTCAACGAAGCCGAGGTGATCGCCCCGCTCGGCAGGGGCTGCGCCACCGGACCAGGAGTCTGCGCGGGCGGCGTTGGAGGCAACGGCGCAGGCGGTGTTGCGGGCGGCACGGGCGGCGTTGCGGGCGGCACGGACGGCGGCACGGGGGGCGTTGCAGGCGGCGCGCCGTTGGAGGAGCTAATGGAGCGGACCAGCGCCGCACCGCAGCCGGTCAGCGCCGAACTGGCCGCCACGGCAGCAAAACCGTGCAGAAGTTGACGCCGCGAGAGCCTGCGGTACGACAACCTGGGGACGAGCGCGTGGGGTGCCATCGGACGTTTTGAACCCTCTGGAGTTGGCTGAGCTTGCGCGGAACTGTGGGTTTCCACAGACCAGCTCCTGGCAAAGTCTAAGCACGCGCCTCGAATCATGGGTAACGTCTAATCGCGCCAAGAGACGTGTACCAGGACCGGCCACAACTATGAGAGTTTTCTAATACTTCGGGGCAAAAATACCGTGGCTTCGTGGGCCAGGTTTCCCCTGTGACCCACGGAAATTGGCCACGCGGGCGCGCGACTCTGTATCCTGAGAAAAGGCTGATTTACGCGGAACAAGTGCTACGCAGCCGGACACCTTAAGGACCCGCAATGCCGCTTTACGAGTACGAATGCTCTGCCTGCCACCGCCTCACCGAGAAGATCCAGAAGTATTCCGACGCTGAACTGACCGTCTGCCCCCACTGTGCCGGACGACTGGAACGCACCATCACGGCCGCGGCGATCTCGTTCAAGGGCGGCGGGTGGTACAAGGACGGCTATGCTTCGGCCAAGCCGGCGGCTGCGAGCGAAGGCGCGGGAGGCGACGGCGGCGGGGGCGCGTCCGACAACGGCAATTCGGACAGCGGCAACTCCGGCGGTAATGTGGAGAGCTCCGCCACCTTGTCCGCGAGCGCTGCCGACGGGGCAAAGTCCAGCGGCGACACCAAATCCAGCGGCGCCAAATCCAGCGACAGCGCGAAGCCCGCAAAGAGTTCCGAGCCGGCAGCAGCCAGCCCTGCGCCTGCGTCCTCGGCCCCGGCTAAAGCGTAACCGTAAGCTGCCGATGAGTACCGTGTTGCATCCAATGCATGAGTGCTAACGGACTTGCTTTGCAAGAATGTTAACTGACTTGCTGATAGCGGACGGGCTTCCCGAACGCGGAATTACGCAACGTTTATCCGATTGATTTATCATCCAGACCATGAAGCTCTCTCGTTCGCTCCGCAAAATCGGCGACCACATCGAGGACTCGGTCGAACGCGTGACCGACGACGGAAGTTCTTTCCTGCGCAGTATCGGCTGGATCTCCGCCGGCGTCGCAACGGTCGCCATCGGGGTTGTCATTGGACGCGAACTCCGTGAGCGCTACAAGTTCAACCGCCGCACGCCCTACGACTTTTACGCCCATTCCGGCGACCAGGTCCAGGATGTCGAGTTCGGCGTAGGAATCTAATCGGCATCCAGGCCGACTCCAGCCCCTGAATCCAGGTAGCCCGCTGCGCGATCCAGGTATCCAACTGCGCAATCCAGGCAGAACGCTGCGCGCGCTGGCAGACACGCCCCCAGACACCCTTTCCTGACGCCGACGGCACTCACCCGGCATCTAACTGGATGTATTGTTGCTTATGGCCCTCTCCCCGCCTAACCTCGTCGAACCCGAGCACGCAGCGCCACCAACGGCGTCCGCGGCACTGCACGTGGAACGCGGCGAGGCGTTACGGTTGCGGGATGGTCACGGCCGCGCACTCACCGACCTGCGGCTTTCGGTAACCGACCGCTGCAACTATCGCTGCGTATACTGCCGGACCGGCAACGAGGGCCCGCTGTTTACCGAGCTCCCCATCGCCGTCTATGCGCGCATCCTGCGGGTCTTTGTTTCGCTGGGGATTGAGAAGGTACGGCTGACCGGCGGCGAGCCGCTGCTGCGCGAAGGTTTGCTGGACCTGATTCGGGAGACGGCCGAGATGCAGCCTGCGTTCTCGGACGCCCCACTCGACATTGCGATGACCACCAACGGGCATCTGCTCGCTCCCATGGCAAAGAAGCTGAAGACTGCCGGCCTAACGCGGATCACGGTCAGCATGGACGCAGTCGACCCGGAGACGTTTACGCGGATCACGCGGGTTCCGGGCAGCTTTGAGCGGGTACGCGACGGGATTCGCGCAGCCCAGGACGCGGGTCTGGGACCGGTGAAGGTCAACTGCGTGCTGCTGCGCGGCTTCAACGATTCCCAGATTGAAGCGTTCGCCGAATTTTCACGCAACGAGCAGGTCATCGTCCGCTTTATCGAGTGCATGCCACTGGAGGAAGACCGCACCTGGACTCCGGCAACCGTGGTGCCGATGAAAGAGATCCTCGCCCGGCTGAATGCGGTGCGGCCCGTGGTGGCGCTTCCGGCCACCCACCTCTCCGAAACGGCACGGCGCTTCACCTTCGACGATGGGCTGGGAGAGATTGGCATCATTGCGCCTGTGTCTGAGGCATTTTGCGGACATTGCAGCCGCGTCCGCGTGACCTCGGACGGCAAGCTACGGACCTGCCTCTTCTCGCAGTCGGACCACGACCTCGTCGGACACATGCTGCGCGGAGCAACCGACGTCGAGATGGAGAGCCGGATTCGCGAGATCGTCCAGCACAAAGAGGCTCGGCATCACATTGGCGAGCCGGGATTTCTCAAACCCTCGCGCAGCATGGTGCACATCGGCGGCTAACCAAAGCCGGGTGAGCGTGATCACAGGAAATACGCTCTGTCGGGCGGAACATGGAAATCAAACGTTTTCTCAGCTATCCTAGAGAACCGCTTGGACTTCGCTGAGCTGCAGCGGGAATCTGAAGATAGACGCTGCCAACCATGCAAAACCGCTCGGAAGGGGTAAGCGGCAAACCTTGCCGCAGATCATGAGCGACCAACGCAAACACGATCGGCGACAGCTGGCCTCCATCGACTCGCGCCAGATGGATAGCCTGCGCGTGTTCCACGAGGTCGCTCGCGCTCTGACCTCGAACCTGAAGCTCGACTCGCTGCTGCGCTCCATCATGGCGAAGATGGAGGAGTTCTTCGGACCCGAACACTGGTCCCTCCTGATGGTCGATGAAGAGACCGGCGAGCTGTACTACGCCCTCTCGACGGGCCTCGATGATTCGATGCTGACGGACCTGCGGCTGAAGCCAGGCGAAGGCATTGCAGGCTATGTGGCGTCCACGGGCAATCCCCTGGTGGTCGCCGACATCAGCGCCGATCCCGACTGGTCGCGCTATGCCAAGGCCCATCCGGAATTAAATCTGCGCTCCATCGCCTGCCTTCCCATCCGCCATGGCGAGCGCACCCTGGGCGTGCTTCAGCTCAACAACAGCAAGCTCGACCTGCTGCCCGAGTCCTCGATCGCGTTCCTTCGAGTGCTCTGCGACTATGCCGCGATTGCGCTCGAGAATGCGCGCCACGTGAAGCTCATCCACCACCTGAGCATCACCGACGACTGCACCGGCCTCTTCAATGCGCGCCACCTCTACACGCTGCTGGAGCAGGAGATTAACGAACACGTCTCCAAGACCGCCTTCCGCGTTGTTCCCATCATGAAGCCGCACTTCAGCCTGTTGTTTCTGGATCTGGATTATTTCAAGCGGGTGAACGACCGCCATGGCCACCTGGTAGGGTCGCGGCTGCTGGCCGAGGTCGGTAACCTGTTGAAGCGAATCCTCGGGCCGGATCACGCGGCCTTTCGGTATGGCGGCGATGAGTTTGTCGCGATCCTGCGCGGACTCGATAAACCCGCGGCAACCGAGCTCTCGCGGCGCGTTCTCGAACAGCTTTCGCAGAACCGCTTTCTTACCGGCGAAGGACTTTCCCTCTCGGTGACCGCGAGCCTGGGGCTGGCCACGTTTCCACAGGACGGTGCCACCTTGCATGAGCTGATTCGCGCAGCCGATACCATGATGTACACGGCCAAGGACTGCGGCCGCAATCAGTTGATGGTTGCCAACAGCGCGACCCCCGAACCTCATCCGTCGCCTGGAATCTCGCGGCACGTCTGAACAGCTACAGTGCGGTGTGCCCCCATTCCCGCAACCGGCTGAACTCTCTCAGCATGCTGCACTCCCCGAAAGCGTAGACAGGCCCAGGCTCTTCCGCCGAAAAGCACGCGCTACGACATCCCGATGATCTCGCCGTCCTCATCCACATCGATGTCGAGTGCGCGCGACACCTTGGGCAGGCCGGGCATCAGCATCATCGAGCCGGCGATGACCACAAGAAATCCAGCACCCGCAGAGAGGGCGACGTCGGTTACGTGCAGCGTCCATCCAGTCGGCGCGCCCATGCGCTTGGGGTCATCCGATAGCGAGTACTGCGTCTTCGCGATGCAGACAGGCAGGTGCCCGAAGCCCCAGCGCTCGAAGCGGGCAAGACTCTCCTGCGCGCCTTCGCTGAGCTCGATGCCATCGGCGCCATAAACCGAGCGCGCCACCTTCGCAATCTTCTCGATGGCAGAATCTTCCGGCGCGTACGTTGTGGTGGGTTCAACGTTCGGATGCGCGTCAATGACCTCAACGATCTTGTTCGCCAGCTCGACCGCGCCCTCGCCGCCCTTCGCAAACGCCTCCGACAACGCAAACGACGCGCCGTGGGCCTCGCAGAATTGGTGCAGGGTTTCAAGTTCGTCAGCCGTATCGTTGGGAAAGCGGTTGATGGCGACGACCACAGGCAGATGAAATCCACGCACAATCGCGATGTGCTTTTCGAGATGAGCGAAACCGCGCTCGAGGTCCCCTTCGCCCTGGTTGCGCAGGCTCTGCACGGTGGTTACCAGCACCGCAACTGACGGCTTGATTCCCGACGTCGGCATCACCAGATCCATGTACTTCTCAAACCCGAGATCCGAAGCAAAACCAGTTTCATTCACCACGTAGTCAGCCAGGCGCAAGCCCATCTCGTGCGAAATCACCGAGCTGGTTCCGTGCGCGATATTTGCGAAGGGCCCGCAATGCACCATCGCCGGCGCGCCCTCCGTGGTCTGTGCAAGGTTCGGCAAAATGGCTTCCGAGAGCAGCGCCAGCATCGGCCCGGTGGCGCGCAGGTCGGCAGCCGTTACGGGCTCGCCCTTGCGGTTCTGGCCGATCACGATGAGCGCGATGCGGCGGCGCAGGTCCTCGCGCCCCGAAGCCAGCGAGAGGATCGCCATGATCTCCGATGCAGCCGTGATCAGAAAACCGGCGGCACGATTGCTGCCGTCGCGCTGCCGCTTGTCGGGAGCAGTGACGCTGACGACGATGTTGCGCAGCGCGCGATCGTTCATGTCCACAGCGCGCGGCCACGTCACCGCGTCCGGATCGAGATCCAGCTCATTGCCATGGAAGAGATGCGAATCGATCAACGCGGAGAGCAGGCTGTGCGCCGAGGTGATCGCATGGAAGTCGCCATGGAAGTGCAGATTGATCTTCTCGGCCGGCTCGATCTGCGAGCTGCCCCCGCCCGCCGCGCCACCCTTCATGCCAAAGACGGGGCCAAGCGACGGCTCGCGCGACGTGATGATGGCGCTCCTGCCAATCTTCTCCAGGCCTTGCACGAGCCCAATCGAGGTAACAGTCTTGCCCTCGCCCGAGGCGGTCGGCGACGTCGCCGTAACCAGGATCAGCTTGCCGCGACGATCGCCGCGAGGGCTTTGCTTGAGCAGCTCAAGGTTGAGCTTGGCGCTGACGGGCGTGCGTCGTTCATACTGATCGCCGGTCAGGTTGAGCTTGGCGGCGATGGCTTCAATGGGCAGCAGATTCTTCTTCAAGAGGTCCTCAGGGGCATCCGCGCCGCCGGCTACTGACCGGCTCCGCGCGGGCTTCGACACTCTCCAGCATATCGTCCGGCGTGAGGAAAACCGATGCCGGCGCGAGCGAAGAGATCGGTGTTAAAAATTCTGCGCCTTCAGCCATTCGCGAAAGGCGGCCCCCACCCCATTGTGCTTGATGGCGAAATCAACCGTTGCCTTTAGAAATCCGAGCTTGTCACCCGCGTCGTACCGCTGGCCAACGTAATGAAATCCGTAGACTTGCTCAAACTTCAGAAGCGCCTTGATGGCGTCGGTGAGTTGCAGTTCCCCACCCGCGCCCGCGCTAAGCTGCTCGATCATCTCGAAGATCTTCGGAGTCAAAATATAGCGGCCGATGATCGCATTTTGGCTCGGCGCTTCCTGCGGCTTCGGCTTTTCCACCAGGTTTTTTACCGCCACCATCCGCGGATTCGTAGGCACCTCATCGCAGTCCAGGCAGCCATACATCGAGATCGCGTCGCCTTCCACAACTTCAGTGCCCAGGATGGTGCATTGCGTCTCGTCGAACGCCCCGACCATCTGGGCCAGGCATCCGCCTTCAGCATCCACGATGTCATCGGGCAGGATCACCGCGAACGGTTCATTCCCCACCAACTGCTTCGCCATCAGCACAGCGTGGCCGAGCCCCAGCGCTTCCGGTTGGCGCACATAGCTGATGCGCGCGAGCTTCGATACGGCGCACGTGATCTTCAACAGATCGGTCCGGCCTTTCGTGCGCAGTGCAGCCTCAAGCTCCGGCGAGCGATCGAAGTGATCCTCCATCGTCGTCTTGCCGCGGCCGGTGACGATGATGACGTCGCTGCAACCGGCGGCAACGGCCTCTTCTACGGCGTACTGGATCAGCGGCTTATCGACGAGCGGAAGCATCTCCTTCGGCGTGGCCTTGGTGGCGGGTAAGAATCGGGTGCCGAAACCGGCTGCGGGAATAACTGCCTTGCGGATTTTTTGCGGGATCATTGAACTCGATGTCTCTCTACTGTTTTACCTCTTCAGTATCGTCAGGTCGAGAACAGAACATGAACGCACGCAGAGGGATCGCCGTGGTACAAACCAGAAGGACCAGGGAGAATACTGGATGTTCTGGCTAAGATGTCGAATCGATTCTGACAGGTTGCCACGCGCCCCGCAAGACCGATGAGCACGCCATCGATTGCGCCCATCAACCGTGACACAGGCACCCGGGCGCTGGGCTTTGGCTGCTCCGCGGTGATGGGACGTGTCGGCCGAAAAGCCTCGCTGGCAGCGCTCTCGGCGGCGTTTGACGCCGGCGTCCTCTTCTATGACACGGCCCGCTCCTATGGCTACGGAGAATCCGAGGCGTTGCTCGGCGAGTTTCTTCGTGGCCGACGCCATCAGGTGCTGGTGTCCACCAAATTCGGTATTCGCCCAGCCGCGGCGAGCTCCCTCAAGCGCGTGCTGAAGCCCCTAGCACGCACGCTGCTACGCCTCGCTCCAAGTGCTCGCAGGTCCATGCAGGGGCAGCTCGCCTCCATGTCCTCTGCGGGACACTTCAGCGTGGCCGCACTCCACCAGAGCCTCGACGAAAGCCTGCGCGCTCTGCGGTCCGACTACGTTGATTTCCTCTTCCTGCATGAGGCGCCGGCAAGCGTTCTTCAGCAGGACGACCTCTTCGCCACGCTTAGGCAGCTGGTCGCCGCGGGCAAGGTTCGACGCTTCGGCATCGCCTCGGCGCCGGAGGTGATCGAAGCCGCGATCGCGGCGCGAGTTGCGGGGCTACAAACCGTGCAGTTCCCCTGCAACCTCTTCAACACGAGCCTGGCGGGGCAATGGTTCGAACCGGACAGCGATGTCCTCGCCATCGCCAACCATCCCTTTGGCGGCGCCGCGGGCATCGCCGCGGGCAAGGCGTTGCTGACCCAGCTTGCCAGCGCTCCACAAACCCCCACGACGCTCCGCGAGAAGCTTCTGCCGACCGACGATGCGTTGCTCGCGGATGTGATGCTCAACACGATCACCCGCGACACCGGCGTGCAGTGGGTGGTGCCCTCGATGCTACGGCTGGACCATCTGCGCGCCAATGTCGCTGCAATGGATCACAGCCGCTTCAGCTCCGAGGAGATCCGCTGGCTGCGCGGAGCCATCGTAGCCAGCCGGCCCACCGTAGCCTAGAGCACCGGGCTGTCGTTATGCAGCATCGCCCTGCGGATCACCTTGACGGGCGCAAACCCCTGGCGCATGAAGTCGTCGTGGAAGTGTTGCAGGTTGAAGGCAGCGCCCTCTTTCTTCTGCACGTCGGCGCGCAGCTTCAGGATCTCCAGCTTGCCGAGAGTGTAGTAGAGATAGAGCGCGTCCGCGGTGCCACGTTTCGTTTCGACTTCCGCAATGGGCCGCGCCTGGTAGCCTTCCTTGACGAAGAAATCCTCCGCCTCGGGAATCGTCAGCGCTCCGCCAACGCCGGTGTGCATGCGAACACCAACTACGAACCGCGCATCGCGCAAGAGCGCATCCTGCAACTGTCCCAGGCGAATCAGCTTAGCCTCGCGTTCGGTCGCTGCCCCCACGCCCGGCTGCCCATACCCTTCATCCAGCATCATCTGCTCGCAGTAGTGCGCCCAGCCTTCGATGTTGGTGCTCGAGCCCAGCACCTTGCGGATGGTCGACGGAAACTGCGGCGTCCACAGAAACTGAACGTAATGTCCGGGATACGCCTCGTGCACGCTGGTCGAAACAATCGTGCCCATGTTGAACGCGGCCATGTACTCCGACGTGCGCTCGGCAGACCAGCTCGGCTCCGGCAGCGTCACGTTGAAGTAAGCCTTGTTGGAGTTGGTCTCGAACGGCCCCGGCGGATCCATCGAGGCCTGCGTCGTCGCACGCATGAACGGCGGGGTCTCCTCCAGCGTAGGCTGCACGTCGCTCGGAATGGTGATGATGTGATGCGCGCGAATGAACCCGATCTCCGACTCGAAGCGGTCGTGAAATGCCTGCAATAATTTGTCCGGTGCCGGGTGCATCGTCGCCAACTCCGCCAGCTCCTGCTGCGGCGTCTTGGTGGGATCGATTTCCTTCGCGACGCGAGCAAACTCCGCCTGGTTCTTGTGCAGGTCGTCATAGCCAATCTGCAGCAGCCGATCCAGCGGAATGTCGACCATCTCGTTATACGCAAGCGCCTTGGAGAACGTGTCCGCACCATAGCGGAAGTCGCCGTTCGAGCGCGGCAGCAGGTCCGTCTTCATCCACGCAGCATAGCTCTTGAAGGCATCGATGACCGCGGCGTTGCTCTTGGCGAAGTCCGCCTTGGCCTGCGGATCCGTCGCGGCGGCGAAGGCGCTCGGTACGTCTTTTTCGAAGAAACTGATATCGCCGTCAATCTGCTCCAGCGCAATTTCGGTGTAGATGTGCGGCGGGTTCTTGAGATTCGCGCGCGCATACTCCAACGCTTGAGGAATCTGCATCTCACGCTCAATCGCAGCGCGCAGCCGCACGTCCACCGACGCGTACGGCCGCTCCATGATCACGAAGATGGCGTTGGTCACGCCACTCGAATATTGATCGGGATTCTTCTCCCACCCACGAACCACTTCCAGCTGAAGCAGCTGCCCACGCACATTGTTCAGCAGAATCTGGTAGTCCGCGGCGGGCTGGGCATCGAGCGCGCTTGGATCAATCTTCTCAAGCTTCTTCTCGAAATCACGCAGAGCCGCAACCTCGCGCTGCACGCCGGCAGCCGAGTAATCCTCCAGCTGAGAGTCGTACTGATGCAGGCCGGCAGCAGTGCCTTCGGTCGGCGCAAACTTGAAGAGAATGCTGTCGAAGTATTGGCTGCTGAGATAGTCGAACGTCTGGTTACCGCCGTCGGCCGCGAGGTTCTGCGCGTGTCCTGGAGACGTAGCCATAAGAGTAGCGAGAAGAGGAAGGGCGAGGAAGCCGCAAAATTTCATGATGGGCAAAGTGTAGCGCAGATTGCAACCGCTTTCCTGCCGCCGCCCATCTTTAGGACGCTGCCGCACTCTGCGTGCGCAGTATTTCCAGGAGTTCGCGCGTCTCGGACAACACGACGTCCGCCTGCGCGCTCGAGAGCGGCCAGCGCAGCGTGCCCTGCGGCGTGAGCTGCGCCCCGTTCTTCGCGTTGCGCGCCACCAGCTTCATCAGCCCCCCCACATTGATGCCCCTACCGTCTTGCTGCGGCGCAGCGTGAAGCTTGTCGCTGAAGGTGATGTACAGCATCTCGCGCATTGGCCTCAACTTGCCCGCCTGCGCGCCCGGAGCATTCGCTGGCCGCACCGCCGCCGTCTCGCGCATCGCAACCGTTGCGTTGGTTACGGGACGACTCGCCGCCGCGCGCGTCGAGAATTGGAGATTCGCCGTCTGCGGCAGCTGCCCGTGACGCCCCGCGAGCGGCGGCCGAACTGGCTGCGCCGTCGACCAGCTCCCAAAACTCGGTTTCTGCACATTGGGTCTCGCAGGCGGCGGCGGTGCAGCCTTCTTCGGCTCTTCAATCAGTGTGCGCTTGCGCTCGATCTGCGCAATCCCAAGCATCTCGCACGTCAGCCGAATCTCGCCCGCGATCAGCAGGTGCAGCACGCTATCCGGCGGTTGCCCGTAGCGGTCCTCGAGCTCTGCACGCACCTCGGTCAGCGCACTCATCGACTCCGCGCCGGCGATGCGCTTGTACATCCGCAGCCGCTGCCCCTCCTCGGGAATGTACGTGTCGTCAATGCGCAGCGAGATTCCGAGGTTCACCGTCACCTGCGGCCGCTCCTCCTGGCCCTCGCCCTTCAGCCGGCTCACTGCTTCTTCGAGCATCGTCGTATACATCTCAAACCCGATCGCCTCGATATGCCCCGACTGCTCGCCGCCCAGCATGTTGCCCGCACCGCGCAGCTCGAGGTCGAGCGCCGCAATCTTGAAGCCCGCACCAAGATCCGAGAACTCCTTCAACGCCGCCAGCCTCCGCCGCGCAATCTCCGTCAACTGCTGTTCCGGCGGAATGAGCAGATACGCATATGCCCGACGATTCGACCGCCCCACACGCCCGCGCAGCTGGTACAGCTCACTCAACCCATGACGGTCCGCGCGGTTGATGATGATGGTGTTCGCCCGCGGAATATCCAATCCATTCTCGATGATCGACGTCGCGCAGAGTACATCATATTCGCCGTCCATGAAGGCGAGCATCGTGCGTTCCAGCTCGGCTTCGGGCATCTGCCCATGCCCCACGACGACGCGCGCCTGCGGCACGAGCTCGCGAATCTTTGCGGCTAATTCGTAGATCGTCTCCACGCGGTTGTGCACAAAGTACACCTGCCCACCGCGCTCCAGTTCGACCTCCACCGCTGTGCGAATCAACTTCTCGTCGAACTTCGCAACGATGGTCTGAATGGCCATGCGATCCTTGGGCGGCGTCTCGATCACGCTCATATCGCGCAGCCCCACCAGCGACATGTGCAGCGTCCGCGGAATCGGCGTCGCGCTCATGCTCAACACATCAATCGCCGCGCGCATCTGCTTCAGACGCTCCTTATGCCGCACGCCAAAGCGTTGCTCTTCGTCCACCACCAGCAACCCGAGGTCCTGAAACTTCAAGCCCTGCGACAACAACGCATGGGTGCCAATAAGGATGTCGACCTTACCCTGCTCGGTGCGCTCGAGAATCTCCTTCTTTTCTTTCGCGGTGCGAAAACGCGAGAGCATCTCGACCACGACGGGGAACTTGCTGAAGCGGCGCTTGAAGCTTTCGAAGTGCTGGAAGCAGAGCACGGTGGTGGGCGTCAGCACCGCAACCTGCTTGCCATCCTGCACCGCCTTGAAGGCCGCGCGCATCGCGACCTCGGTCTTCCCGTAGCCGACATCGCCGCACAGCAGACGATCCATCGGCTGCGTCGATTCCATGTCGGCCTTGATGTCCGCAATCGCAGTGATCTGGTCGTCCGTCTCGTTGAAATCGAAAGCGTCCTCGAACTCGCGCTGCATATTGTTGTCAGCAGAAAACGCTGTACCCACGGCGGCTTTGCGCTGCGCGTAGAGCTTCAGCAGCTCCTCGGCCATGTCCTGCATGGCCTTCTTCACGCGCGCCTTCGTCTTCGCCCACGCAGGATTTCCCAGCCGGTTCAACTGCGGCGCCGGCCCAGTCTCGGTCGAGCGATACTTCTGGATCAAGTCCAACCGTGTGAGCGGAATATACAGCTTCGCCTCTTCCGCGAAGGTAAGAATCATCAGCTCCAGCTGGGACCCACTAGCCCCGTCCGGTTGCTCGATCACGCGGAGCCCGTCGTAGCGCGCGATGCCGTGTTCCACGTGCACCACGAAGTCGCCCACCGCGAGATCGCGAAAATCCGACACAAACGCTGCCGTCTTCGACTTCCGCCGCGCCGGCCGCGCCATCACATCCGCGTCGTCGTTGATGTCGTTGGCGCCAATGACGATCACCTGCCGCGCCGTCCTGCGGTCCAGGTCCAACACCTGCACGCCATTCGCAATCGCCGCGCGCACAATCACCGGCGTACTCAGGTCGCCCGCCATATAACTCGACTCCGAATACACCGTCGTCGAGCCGCCCTGGTCCACCCGCGAGCCAATCCGGTAGGCCACGCCATACTCCTGCATCAAGCCGGCGAGCCGCTCCACCTCGCCCTGGTTTGGAGCCGCAATCAACACCCGCGCCTCGCCCTGCATCAGCAGCTTCAACTGATCGATGAGCGCCGGAATCGATCCATGAAAGCGCATGGTCGGCCGCGTCGCAAACTCAATCTCGCTGGCATCGCTGCGATCCCCCTCCAGCACATCGACCGCTCCAAGTTGATCAAGATCGAACCCGTTGTAGGCGCGGATGCTTTCCTGCAACTCCCACGGCGACAGGTACAGATCCTCGACGCGCACCAGCGATCCAATGCCGGAACGCTCGTGGCGTTGCTCGAGCTTGTCCCACCAGCGCTCCCCCTGGTTCTGCACCATCGCCGGCTCTTCAATCAGCACGCGCGTCTGCGCGCCCATCAGCTCCAGCAGCGATGACTTCGCGCCCGCCACCGCTGCATAAAACTCCCATCCCGGAAATATCGTTGCCTCGCCCGTTCGAGACGCCGCGTGCGCCACGTGATTCACCAGTTCGGCAGGCGTCTCTCCCCCTTCAAGCTCCGCGCCGGTAGTTCCGCTCCGCGTGAGTCGCGCGTTGATGGCGCTCAGCAGCGCCTCGGTCGCCGGCGTCTCCGTCAACGGAAGCAGCAATACCTCGTCCACAGCCGAGCTAGAGCGCTGCGTCTCAGGATCGAACCGCCGCATCGACTCAATTTCGTCGCCGAAGAAGTCGATGCGCACCGGCCGCTCCATCTCCGGCCCATACACATCGAGAATCCCGCCGCGCATCGAAACCTGCCCCGGCATCTCCACCACATCCACGCGCGTGTAGCCGACCGACAGCAGGTGTTCCACCAGCATCTCCGGCAGATGCTCTTCGCCCACGCGCAGCCGCAGCGCCAGCGCCGCATAATAGTCGCGCCCAAACAGCCGCATGCACGCTGCCTCGACCGGCGCGATCACCAGCTTTGCCGTCCCGCTTGCCAGCTTCCACAGCGCCGACGCGCGTTGCTCCTGGATCTCGCTGTGCGGCGAAAGGTTCTCAAACGGCAGCACATCATGCGCCGGCAGACGCAGCACCTCGTCGGCATGCAGCGCGCCCGTCAACTCGCACGCTGCCAGCACCGTCGCCTGCAGCGCCTCGGCTGCCTTGTTGTCCGAGACCAGGATCAGCACCGACGCGTGCGCGCCGTGCGCCGACTGCGCAGCGCGGACAAAGTAGGGAACGTACAGGCCGCGTGCGGTCCCAGTCAATCCAGACACACGCCTCCGACCCGTGCCGCCCGCCAGGTGGCGACGCGCACGCTCAAAGGCGTCGGAGTGCTCCAGGTCCGCCATCAACTCGCGGACGAAGGGAAGAATCATGCAGCTTTTATTTTACGGCCTGCCAAATGAATACAGCGTTGACACCAGCAATCATGGCCACACTGCCTGTGGCCGAGCCGCCAGCGGCCTCTGTTCCACCGAACGCCAATCCAGTTGGCTGCTCCCGATCGCCTGGACGAGCAGGCTGTTGATTCCCACGTATGATCGCATGGAAGCAAGCATTCGCACCGCTCCCAGCAGGGCATTCGCTCGCAGCGATCGCCGTCGCACAATCAGGTCGGTTACTTCGTCGCGCTCGAAGGAGTTTCCCATCGAATGCGGCGTGCCTCCGTAATAGGTCAGCTTCTTCGCACCGCGCTCCACTTCGTGCTCCAGGAAGTATGAGCGCATGGCGGTTCCGAGCGAGAATTTCTCATACCCGGCCGCATTCATCTGCCAATGCAGCACCGTCACGTCGCCCTGCCGCCAGCCGCCAATCAGGCTCAGCCATTTCCCCTGGCGGTTACGCAGACCCAACAGAAACCCCCCGGGAAGCTTGCAGGCGCATTCGTATTGCAGGCGAAAGTCGACAGGATCGATGGGATTCAGAGACGTGCGGTTAAGCCCTTCGAGTTCATCTTCCTGCAGGAAATCTCCGGCGTTGCTCACTAACTCACAGGGTTCTGCCGCCTGCAGTCTCCGCCGATAGTATCCGAGATTGAAGCGAGTCGACTTCCCCAGCTTGGCCAGCGTTTCCTTCACCGTTGGCTCCAGGATCAGCGTCATCGCCACCGGCCGTTTCCCCGATACCCACATTGCGGGTCTACGGATCACCGGCACCAACGGGCTGGCAATGCCTCGATGCTGACCATACGAGATCACCACCATCTGTGCACCGCGTGCCAACAGCGCGTCGGCCGCCATCCCGCTCATGGCCGCGCGCTCGGCCGCTGGCGCGATCACGGTGCGAAAGCCTGCCCAATCGTCGGTCGAGAAGGCTCCGGTCGCCATGCCCAGCACGCGGTACTCGAACAGCAGTACGGCCGCATGCACGTCGTCCAGGCGCGGCGACGCAGTGTCGGCGCCGAACTTCATCATCAATACAAGGTAGGGATGCTTCCCCTTGAAGCTGGAAGCGGCCAGAAAGTAGCCGAGCCAGTTCATGGCTCCGGCCTGATCACAACGTTCGGCCAGCCCCTCCAGCAGCGAGGACTGCGCCAGAACCTCCGCATGTCCACTCAGCACCAGCGCTTGCAACAAATCGGGCCCCCAAAACACGGTATGGCGGGTATCATCCGCCGCAGGAATGTCGTCTAGAGACCTCAGGTTACATGATCGAGAGCCCGCAATGTCCGGTGGGGAATCTTCGCAGATGCCACCAGCAGCGAGTTTCCTGAACCTCTCGTCGCCTCTCAAACAACCGCCCGCACAGCCCCACCCCGCCACCAACGTCGCGAACCCGGCGCCACGTCGATTGCGCCCGCCGCTCCAGTTGCTAAACTTGGTTAACGCCATGTCCGCAGCCCTCGCCCTCTCGCCGGAAGTCCTCGCCAAGTACCAGCCCGTCATCGGCCTGGAGGTCCACGTCCAGCTACTGACCAAGTCCAAGGCCTTCTGCGGCTGCATCAACGAGTACGGCGGCGAGCCCAACACCCACGTCTGCCCCGTCTGCCTCGGCCTTCCCGGCGCCCTGCCTTTTCTCAACAAGCAGGCAGTCGAGTTCGCCGTCCTCGCGGCCAGGGCCATCGGCTGCACGATCCGCGAGACCAGCATCTTCGCGCGCAAAAACTACTTCTACCCCGACTCCCCTAAGGGCTACCAGATCTCGCAGTTCGACAAGCCCATCGCCGAGCACGGTGTCCTCCACGTCCCCGCCTTCGACGCCACCGGCGCGCCAATTTCGAAGCCCATCGGCATCACCCGCCTGCATATGGAAGAGGACGCCGGCAAGAGCCTCCACGACGGCTTTCCCGACTCCGCCACCCGCACCTACATCGACCTCAATCGCTGCGGCACCCCGCTCGTCGAGATTGTCTCCGAGCCGGACTTGCGCACCCCTGACGAAGCCTTCGAGTACCTCACCAAGCTCAAGGAAATCCTCCTCTACACCGGCGTCTCCGACTGCAACATGGAAGAAGGTTCCCTCCGCTGCGACGCGAACGTAAGCGTGATGCTGAAGGGCGCCGCGCAGTACGGCACCAAGGCCGAGGTCAAGAACGTGAACAGCTTCCGCTACATCCGCGCCGCCTTGGAGTACGAAATCGAGCGCCAGATCGGCGTGCTCGAAGACGGCGGCCGCGTGGTGCAGGAGTCGCGCCTCTGGAACAACGCCGAAGGCCGCACCTACTCCATGCGCAGCAAAGAGCAGGCCCACGACTACCGCTACTTCCCCGAGCCCGACCTTCCGCCTCTCGTCGTCGGCGCCGAGTGGCAAAAACAAATTCTCGCCGCGATGCCCGAGCTCCCCGAAGCCCGCCGCGCACGCCTCGTCGCCGACTACAGTCTCTCCGCGCAGGACGCGGCAACATTAACCACGGACAGATCGCTGGGAGATTTCTTCGAGCAAGCCGCCCGCGCCGCCAAGTCCCCCAAGCGCGTCGCCTCCATCCTGCTCTCCGAAATCACCATGCGCCTCCGCGCCGCCGGCATCGAGCTCGGCCAGTCCCCCGTCACCCTCGACGGCCTGGTCCTCGCCGCCGACCTCGCCGAAGCGGGCGAAATCTCCTCCAAGCAGCTCAAACAGCTCCTCGACACCTGCTTCACCGAAGGCCGCGACTTCCCCTTCGTCTACGACCGCGACAAGCCGCAACAAATCTCCGACACCTCGGCCATCGAAGCCATGATCGACGAAGTGATCGCCGCCAACCCCGCGCAGGTCGCCCAGTTCAAAGGCGGCAAGCGTACCGTCGCCGCCTTCTTCGTAGGCCAGGTCATGCGCGTCAGCAAGGGCCAGGCCAACCCCGCCCTCCTCAACGAGTTAGTCGTCAAGAAGCTAGACGCCTAAGCCCGGCCACTCTGGAAGTTACCGGTTAATCCGCTTTAACCCTGTCCTATCGTTGCCTCGCCATGATCTAATGGCGCCGTGAAACTCTGCGCCCTTCTCCTCGCTTTCCTCAGCGCCGGCATCGTCGCGGCGCAGACCCCGGCCTTCCCCGGCGACGGCACCGGCGCCTACGCCACCCACCACTACCGCGACCTCTTCGCCGAAGCCGGCCACTCGCCCGCCGACACCCAGGCCAAGATCGACCGCGCCTTCCAACAACTCTTCCACGGCGACGCTCTCTCGGAGCGCGTCTACTTCGAGGCCGGCAGCAACGCCAACGGCCCCCTCGCCTACATGACCGACTGGGCCAACAACGACGCCCGCACCGAAGGCATGAGCTACGGCATGATGATCGCCGTGCAGCTCGGCCACAAGCGCGAGTTCGACGCCCTCTGGAACTGGTCCAACACCTACATGCTCATCACCGACCCGAAGAATCCGAACAACGGCTACTTCGCCTGGTCGATGGCCACGGACGGCTCGCCGCGCTCCACCGGCCCCGCGCCCGACGGCGAAGAGTACTACGCCATGGCCTTGCTCTTCGCCGCGCGCCGCTGGCCCGGCGGCCACGGCCTCTCCGACTACCAGGCGCAGGCCGACCGCATCCTGCACCTCATGCGCCATCACCCCGTCGAGACCGCCACAGGCCCCTTCCGCATCCACCCTGAAGACGAGCCCTTCGTCTTCGACCCCAGCAAGCTCACCAGCCCCAACATCACCGAGCGCCAGCAGGCCGACCATAATCTCGCGATCGAGCTCAAAGGCGAAGGCAAAACCCCGCCAGCCGCGCCCCACTGGCCAGCGCGTCCCGCCCGCCCCGAAACCAGCGGCCCCATGATGGACGAAGCCCACACCATGGTCAAATTCGTCCCCGGCCTCTACGGCAACTTCACCGACGCCAGCTATCACCTCCCCGCCTTCTACGAGCTCTTCGCCCGCTGGGGACCCGCAGAAGATCGCGACTTCTGGCTCAAGGCCGCCGACGTCAGCCGCGAACTCTTCGTGCGCGTGACGAATCCCAACACGGGCCTCGCCCCCGACCGCAGCAACTTCGACTTCAGCCCCTTGTTGGAGACCTACGGCCCTGACCGCGGCCAGCCCGTTCCCTTCAGCTACGACTCCTGGCGCACCGCCAGCAACTGGTCGGTCGATGCGAGCTGGTGGCACAAAGACCCGCGCCAGACCACGCTCTCGGACCACATCCAGGCCTTCCTCATCGGCCAGGGAATCTCTACATTCGTAGACCGCTACACCCTCGATGGCAAGCCGCTCGCCGTGCGTCATTCGACGGGTATGTTAGCGGCTAGCACCGTCGCCGGCCTCGCCGCAACGCCCGGCCCCAACGAGAAAGCCTTCATCGAAGAGCTCTGGCGCACCCCCATCCCCAACGGCGAGCAGCGCTACTTCGACGGCATGCTCTACCTCATGAGCTTCCTCCACGCCAGCGGCAACTTCCGCATCTCCGACTGGCAGCTCGGCACCCGCTAATTCTGTCCAACCAATCCCTTCAACGCGCGCGGATAGCGTCTAATCTCTGCATGCGCTTCCCTCGCACGCTCGCGCTCCTCTGCATCCTCTTCGCCGCCTCCGGCTGTCATCGCGCCTACGTCGTCCCGCAAACGCCGATGCCGCCCAACACCATCCTGCTCTCGCAGATGATGCGGCAACTTTCTGCGCAGCCCGGCTTCACCAACAAGCTCCTCGACCAACTCAACAAGGGCGGCAACACCGGCCCCGCATTTCTGACGCCCAAGCTCGTCGACGAGCTACGCAAGCGCATTCTCGGCTCCGACTGGCAGGGCCTCGACCGCTTTCCCGGCTGGACCATGCGCGCCATCAACCCCACCGTGCGCGTCGTCGGCCACTTCGCCGGCAAAGACCAGAAGCTCGAAGACGCCTCCGCCGTCCACCCCGGCGCTCCGCTCTCCGCCGCCCAGGCCAAACAGTATCTCGACCTCGGCCCCTACGCGCTCGACCAAGCCGAAACCGTCTCGCTCGACCAACCCTCCACCCTCCCACCCTTCACCACCGACGGCATCGTCACCTCGCTCGGCGCAGGCGTCACCCGCGGCGACGGTCCCAATGACCTCGCCCCCGAGCACGCCGAATCCCAGCGCTTGGCCGACGTCCTCAACCGCCTCGCCGCCAATAAGCTGGAAGACGCCGCCACGTTCATCGCCAGGACGGCGCCCTTTCCGGCAGAGCCCGTCGTAACCGTCATCGATACAGCAAAGTCTCAGTCGCTTATGCTCCAGAACGCCAACGCACCATTGGATCACGAGGCTCGACGGCCCGACGATCTCATTCGTCTTCTCCAACAGACAGGCCACACCGTCACCGTCGACGACGCCCGCTACTTCGCCAACTTCGCCCACCTCCACTACAACGGCCAGGACGTCATGGCTCCCTTCTACGTCGACTCGAAGATCGTCATCCCCCACTCCGGCGGCCGCCACCTCCTCGTCCCCGTCTCCCATGCCGAGTACGAGTGGCACATCCGCGGCCCCCTCATCAACGCCGACGTCTCCTACTACTTCGGCATTGACGGCAAAGCCGAGTGGCGCACCATGGACACCCTCGACCAACCCTGGGTTCTCGAGCGCAACGCCCACGAGTACACTGGCTGGCAAGCCATCGAAGTCACCCGCCTTGCCGGCCTCATGACCGTCGCGTACCTGCATCTCCACGCCGCGCACCCCACACTTCCCTTCGGCGGCTACTACGCCCTCGGCGTCTGCCAGGACGGCGTCTCCGCCATCGAGCGCAAGCTCACCGGCAACGTCACGCTCTTCCCCAACACCGCCGACGCTGCGCTCTTCAACGACACCCGCGACGCCGAGATCAACGCGCTCATCGCCGCCATCCCCAAGGATCGCGACGGCGCGGCTCCAGGCCCCGCGCGCATCTTCGGATCGTTACCCGTCGCTCCCGCAGCCAACCAGAGCGAACCCTTCGCTGCCGTCACCATCCCGGGCCTCGCCGCCGACCTCAACCTCACCTACGCCGCCTGGCGCAATGGAAGCCTCACCCACTCGCACAGCCACGTGTTCTACATCGCGCTCGGCATCGGCCTGCTCATCGCCGCCTACATCATCGTGCGCAATCGCCGCACTCCCTGATGCAACGAAGTTTTCGCACGCGCGCTCAAACTTCACGGGAGGTTCCACCACCATGGCAACCAAAAAGGCAACCAGGAAGTCCGCAGCAAAAAAGGCAGCAGCAAAGAAGTCTCCAGCCAAGAAATCCGCAAGCAAGAAGACCGCAGCCAAAAAGTCTTCCGCAAAGAAATCTTCCGCAAAGAAGCCCGCACGCAAGTACAGCCCCGGCGTGGGCAAGCAGGTGAAGACTGAACTGCACGAGATGCATCAGGGCAAACTGAAGAGTGGCCGCAGCGGCAAGAAAGTGACCAACCCGAAGCAGGCCATCGCCATCGGCCTCTCCGAAGCCCGCAAGAAGGGCGAGAAGGTTCCGCCGAACCCGAACGAGTAAACAAAAAATGGGGCGGCTGCATCGCTGCGCCGCCCCTGAAACCCTGGCTACGAATCTTTGCTACACGCGCGGCCCGCGAAGCTGCGCAACCTCACGCCGCGAGGAAGGCATATCCGGCGCATACGACCGATACACGCTGATGTGAAAACAGGCCTGCTGAAACTCCTCTTCCACGTCAACCTTCCCAACCTGCATCAGCGGCCGCAGATACGCGCGCATCCACGCAATCTCCTCGGTGCTCATATCGTGCTTGCCAAAGTCCAGCGCCTCTCCGGTCAAGTGCGGCGAGGCCATCTCCCCGCCAATCCCCGCAGCATTTCCATTCACCCGCCGCAGCCGCAGCTGGTACGCCACCGTCCGCACAGCCGAGTTCACCTGCAGCGGCTGATGGAAGCGCGCATAGTACGCACGCGCAATGTCTCCCGCGAACCGCACCGTCCACGGACGCGCGCAGCGGCGATCGCCCGCCAGCTCAGCATTCACATGCAGGCTCGTGGTCTCGGGAAAGTCCACCAGCATCCGCTCCGTGCGCATGCGGCGCAGATCCTCGTCATCCTGAATGCGGCTGAGACCTTCTTCATCCGCGATCATGTTCTGATGCACAAGAATCTCGCGCGTGCCGCGCATGGGGGGCTGAACCACCAGCCGTCCATAACGATAGAGACCCGGCAACACCACCGGCTGGCCTGCCTCTTCGGCAAGATCTTCGCGCGCCGCAAGCGGCATCCCGCCATCGGCGACGGTGGTCGTCGACCGCGGCTCAGGCCGCGCCGTCGCCGTCAGCGGCGCTCCGACCAGATCAGACGGCGCGCTGCGTTGCATCGGCGCTGCCCCACGTTGCGCAGCGGATACCTCGGCGCTGGCATTGCTTCCGGCGCCCATGGCGGGTACGCTCACACCGTCATGGACGGACAACGCCGCCTCGGCAGCAGAATCAGCGTGCGCGTTTGTCCCTGCGACAACGTCCAGACGCTCGCTGCGATGGTGTCGCTCCCCAACCCGGCGACGGCTGCTCGCTCGATGCATCGAGCTCGCTCTGCGCGAGGATGCAGACTCTCGCACCGGCTCAAATTTAGGGGCACGGCCGCGCGCGCGGACACTCGCCGCACTTGATCGCACATTCTTGCCATGCGTTACGTAGTGCGCTGTTGTGTAGCGAGCCGTGATCCGGCGCGTGTGCGGCGTATACGTCTCCGCCAGCGCTTCCCCGACCGCGCAGAACATCACGAACGCCACCAGCACGCTCCACACGGTAATCCACATCGCTGTGCGCGCAGCTTTGTTCACGCGTGCGCCCTCTTCCGTTGGAGCGTGGCCCCACTGCGTCATCATCATCACAAGTTTTTTTAGGGGCCGCGAAGCCGCCGAGCTTCTTCAGCCTATCCCCAAGCCCCGCGCCGCGATAGTGCCGATTCGGATGCTCGCACTCCAATCGCAACAAACTTGATACTTGAAGAATTCATCCTTTCCTGTTTGGGCGATCCGTCGCCGCCACGTACCATCGAAAGCATTACGGAGATTCGCTTCATGCCTCGCAACCAGCCTGCCGCTGATTGGCTTCAGACCTTCCGCCTCCCTGTCCATTGCAGCCTGCTCGCACTCTCGCTCGGTGCTCTCGCACTCGCAGCGGCCGCCATCCTTTGGCAACCACGCAGCGTCGCGGCGCAGACCGAACCTGCTCCCGATTCCGTCGCCTTCTACACCCAGCGCGTCCAGCCCATCTTGGAGACTCACTGCTATGGCTGCCACGGCGGCACCCATCATCGCGGCCACTTCAGCCTCGCCACGCGCGCCGGTCTGCTGCACGGCGGCATGGACGGCAGCGTCGTCGTTCCCGGCAACGCAGCCCAGTCGCTGCTGCTTCACTTGATTCGCCACGAAGGCCCCGCGAAAGACCCCATGCCGATGCCGCCACCCCCGCGTCACAAGCTGTCCGACGCAGACATCGCCACTCTCACGCAATGGATTCAAGCGGGCATGGCGATGCCCCCTGACCCACCCAGGCACTAACTAAAAGCTAATAGGCGCGCGGGTACATCCGCGACATGCGATCGTGCCATCCCAGCCCGTCGCCGTCCAGCATCATCCACACCAGGCCCAGGCCCAGCGGGCATGCAGCCAGCGCAGTCGAGATCATTCTGCGCCGAATCGCCTTGCGCGACGGGTTGTTCTCCCGAAACGTGCAGAAGGCCAACCGCATCATGCGCATTCCCAGCGTCACTTCATTCAACGTAAAGAACAGCAGTTGATAGATCACCGCGAAGAACAAACTGATTCCCGCGACGGCCGCGCCCAGCAGCGGCAGCGGCATGGGCTGCAGAGCAGGCCCGGCAATCTTAACCACCATCGCCGCGAAGCCCGCAAGACCAGTGGCCACGCACAGGCCATCGATCGCGGCAGCCAACAATCGCCGCGCCACGGGTGCTGCATAGATCTGTTGGTCCAGCTGCAGCTGCGCCTCAAGCTGCCGCGAGATCCCGCGCGGTTCAGCCCCCGCCCCGGCTCCCAGCAGCATTCCCTGCCACTCCGGTGCCTCCGCCAGTGCCGCACCTTCCGGCTCGGCAGAGATCTGCTCCGTCTCTACCTCGAAGATTCGCAGCTGCGGCTCCGGAGTGCCTTCAGCCAGCAGCGGACCCTCCGCCAGGCGTGGCCTCGCCTTACGCGGTGCGACCAGCTCGCGCGGAAACTCGATGATGTTGCCGGGAATCGTTTGCGTCTCCAGCACAAGGTCATCGAACTCCGGCGCCAGCCGAAACTCAATCTCCTCGTCCAGCTCGGCGAGTTCTTCCGCCGCCCCCTGGCTTCGCGCCGAGGACACGCGATGGCTCTCGCCGCGCGCCATCCACTCTGCGTCTTCCGGCAGCCGAACCTGCAAGTCCGCCGCCGAGAAGTCGACGTTCGAGTCCGCCCGCACTTTCCTCCCAGCCCGCTGGCTCTCTGCGCCCTTCAGCGCGCCGCGCGCCGCAATCTCTTCCTCCGGCTCAACGACCTCCAGCACCGGCAGCTCGCCGAACAACATCTCCGCGTCACCGCTCGAAGCCGGCGACGGCTCGTTCCATTGCTCAATCTCTTCCAGCAACTCCCGCTGCGCCGCCGCGACCGCCACTGCATTGCGCGCGGCAACTTCAGCCTCGGCCTGCGCTCTCTCGATAGCACGCTGCGCCTCCGCGGCGAGAAACTCCTTATAGCTCAAGCTTTGCTGATACCGTGCTGCCACGGCGTCGCGCACCCGCGACACATCGGGATGACCCTCAGCGCGCGCCGCCTCGCGACGCGCCTGCAGCCGAATTGCCGCCTGCGCCTCCACCTGTTCGCGACGCCCCTGCGCCTCGCGATTCTCCACCACTCCCCGCCGGTTGCGATGCGCTGCCAAACGTTCCGCTGCCAACTGCTTCAGCGCGCTACGTGCGTCCGTCCCTGCCGGTTGATCAGGAGTGGAAGTCTCATCGCGTTGCGCCGCACTGCTCATAATCAAATCTTCCTTGCGTCTACTGCCAAAATTGCCGAATCTAAACCAGCGGCGATCGGGAATCGTCTAATCTCAAGATAGTGGACCGTCTCATCCAAGCTCTCGGCACCAGCACTCCCGGCGGTCTCGCCTGCACTCCCAGCGGTCACGCCGTTAATCCCAGCGGTCGCGCGAGGCATCGTTTCCAGTCGTCTGGAAAGGTGCTTCGTCTCATCCCTCTGTTCATAAGTACCACCCTCTTCGCTGTGGGTCACCAACATCTGCATGCGCAGGGCGTAACCCCAGAGGAACCCCCCACCGCTTCAGTCCCGAATCAGACCATGATACCCGGTTCCCCGGCGTCGCCGCAGATCCCCCAAGCGCCTAACCCCCAAACCTCCGACAGCCAGACCGCCGGCACCCAGGCTCCCGACCTATCCACCATCCCGCACGCCTCTCCGCTGCCCCCCGAACAACCGCCCCAGATCTCCTCGATCGATAGCGATAATCCCCAGACCCGCCACGGCGACATCGGCTACGCCTCAGGCAACGTCGTGGTCACCTACGGCGATCACGTTCTGCGCGCCGACTCCATCACCTACGATCACGCCACCGACATCGTCACCGTTGAAGGTCACGTCGAACTCACCGGCGGCGCAAACGACGAGCACATCACCGCATCGCACGGCATCTATAACCTGCGCACCCAGACCGGCCGCTTCTTCGATGTGCACGGCTCCGTCGGCCTGTTTCGCGCCGCCGCCGAGCCAACCATCAAACCCACCAACGCGGGCATTGCCACCCCCAACAAAACCTCGCGTATCCCGAGCTATCAAACCTCCAACCCCTTCGTCTTCGAAGGCCAGGTGATTCTCAAGACCGGCCCGACCGACTACACCATCTACAACGGCTGGGTCACCAGCTGCCTTCTCCCCCATCCCGACTGGCAGCTCTACGCCGGCACCATCGCCCTCAACAGCGGCAAGGCGAAGGCCTCCAAGTCGACCTTCAAGCTGCTCGGCATGCCCTTGTTCTTCTTCCCCTACGTCACGCATCCGGTGGACAATCAACAGCGCCAGTCCGGCCTCCTGATTCCCGAGCTCGGCTACTCCAGCGCCAGCAAGAACACTGGTTCCAAGGGCGCCACCATCGGCGAACAGGTCTACTTGGTGCTTGGCCGCTCCGCCGATCTCACCGTCGGCTCCATCTACTATTCGCTGCGCGGCTTCGCAGAGAATGGCACCTTCCGCTACAAAGGCTTTGCCGACAACTTCTTCAACGCCCACTTCTCCGCTCTGCAGGATCGCGGCTTCTACTCAACCGGCGTCAACGCTCTGGGCCAGCCCGTAACGGTCTTCAACAACCAGGGCGGCGAGGACGTCACCGCCAGCTTCCGCCGTCAGCTCTCCCCCAACATCCGCGCCGTCGGCGACGCCGAGTACCTCAGCTCCTGGATCTACCGCGAGGTCTTCACCTCCAACTTCAACCAGGCCGTCAGTACCGACATCACCTCCATCCTCTATCTCACCCAGCAGAAGCAAGGCTTCTCCCTCGATGCCCGCATCGATCGCTATGAAGGCCTCAAAGTCGTGCAGACCGACTTCAGCCCCTCCGCCGAGGTCAAGATCTATCACGTACCCTCGATCGACTTCACCGGCATGGACCACCCCATTCCCGGCACCCCCCTGCTCTGGAGCGCGACTGCCTCCACCGCCGGCCTCAAGCGAGTCGAACCGTTCTTCGCCACCGCCGGCCTCACCTGGCGCCTCGATCTGCGCCCCGAGATCTCCCTTCCCCTGCACTTCGATGGCTGGCACGTTCTTGCCAGCGCCGCCGTGCGCGAGACCGCCTACACTCGCTCGCGAGAGGCCCCCTACGGCAACAACGCCGTGCCCGTCCAAAGCGACCAGGGCCTCAACCGTGCCGACCTCGACTTCATCGTCGACATTCGCCCACCGGTCCTCGAGCGCACCTTCATCGTCCCCGAGCGTTGGCGCCGCATCTTCGGCGATGAGATTCGCCACACCATCGAGCCCGCCCTCACCTATCGCGACACCATCGGCATCAACAACTTCCTCAGCGTCCTGCGCTTCGACGACGTCGACCTGGCCAGCGATACCAACGAGCTGCAGTACGGCGTCACCCAGCACCTCTACTTCAAGCCCCACCCCAAGCCTCCCGCCAAGCCCAAACCCGGCTGCCCCGCCAAGCCCGTCACTCCCACCATCTCCGACACCACCCCCGAAACCCCACCCGTCGACACCCTCGACCCTGACGAGCGCGCCACCACCGACGCCAACGGCATCGCCAACGCCTCCGCCACCGCGCCCGACCAGCCCCTGCGCACCCATCCGCGCAAGCCCGACCCCTGTGCGCAGCCCCCATCCATCCCCGCGCAGAAGGAGTGGTTCAGCTGGATCCTGACCCAGAAGGCCTTCTTCAACCCCACCTTCGGCAACGCCGTCATCGACATGCGTCGCAACATCTTCGAGACCACCCTGGACTTCTCCGGCATCGCCTTCCTCACCCAGCCGCGCAATATCTCGCCTCTCAAATCCCGCATGCGCTTCCGCACCTCCAGCCACGTCGATATCGCCTGGGACTTCGACTACGACACCGGCGCCAGGAAGTTCCTCAGCTCCAACACCTACCTCGATTTCCACGAAGGCATCATCTTCGGCGGCTTCTCCTACGCGCTGCTCAACGCCCCCGGCAAAAACTACACCGAGGTCATCAACCCCGTCACCAACCAGGTCACCGGCCTCACCACCTCCGCCATCGCTGACTTTTCCCAGATGCGCCTGCTCTTCGGCTTCGGCAAGCCCAGCGAACCCGGCCTCTCGACCGCTGTCTCGGCCGGCATCGACCTCAACTACGGCAGCGCGCAATACGTCACCGTGCAGACCAACTACAACTGGAACTGCTGCGGCTTGTCGGTCGAGTACCGCAAGTACGATCTCGGCACCATCCGCGACGAAGGCGCCTACAGCTTCAACTTCACCCTCGCCAACATCGGCACCGCCGGCAACCTCCGCCGCGCCGCCAGCCTCTTCTAGCCACGACGGCTAACCCTCCCCCTCTGCGATAATCAAAGGTATTGTGCTTATCTCCAGCCGTCTGGCCACCCTCCTCCTCGCTTCCTTCCTCGCTTCCTTTGGTTGCCACGCCCAAACCCCAGCTGCAACCCCTGCAGGAACCAGGCTCGACACCGGCGCCACCCTCCCCCCCGCCGTCGCCTATCGCGTAGAGATCCTGCTCCGCGGCAAGGCCCAGTTGCCTCCCGGCTCCACCATCAGCATCGGTGCCGTCGAGCCTTCCGACATCCCCGGCTTCCACACCATCAACGTCACCGTCACGGCCGCAGACAAGAGCTCGCACCCCATCAAGTTCCTGCTCTCCGACGACGGCAAGACCGTCGGCCAGTTCATCAAGTACGACATCTCCGCCGACCCCCGCACCATGATCTCCGATGCCGGCCGTCCCTTCCGCGGCGGCCCCTCCTCCGCCCCCGTCGTCATCGTTAACTTCGACGACCTCGAGTGCCCCTTCTGCGCCCGCTTCCACGACAGCCTCTTCCCCGCCATCACCCAGCGCTACGGCGACAAGGTCCACATCGTCTACCGCGACTTCCCCCTCGACCAGCATCCCTGGGCCATGCGTGCCTCCGTCGACGTCAACTGCCTCGCCGCGCAATCGCCCACCGGCTACTGGAACCTCGTCGACTACATCCACCACAACGGTGAAGACATCGGCTCCGATCCCAACGCCAAGCCCGACCCCGCCAAGCCCGACGCCCCCAGGCACACCCTCGACCGCGCCAACGCCCAGCTCGACAAGCTCACCCGCGAGCAGGGCGCGCAGCAGAAGGTTGACGCCGTCAAGCTCGACGCCTGCATCGCCAAGCAGGACACCGCGGCCATCGAAGCCTCCAAACAACTCGGCACCACGCTCAACGTCGAGTCCACCCCCACCTACTTCATCAACGGCGAGAAGTACGAAGGCGCTCTTCCCCTCGACTACGTCTTCGGCCAGATCGACGACGCCCTGCGCGCCCAGGGCACCACACCCCCTCCTCCCTACGTAGCCCCCGCACCTCCAGCCGCCCCAGCCGCCTCCGCCCCAACCAGACCCGGCAACTAGCCCGCCCCAACCACGCGAAGCCCCCCGCCGTCCGCGCAGGACCGGGTGCCCCGGGTCCGGAACTTCGGACCAGAGCCTCGTCAAGCCACCATCTCCTCCCCACCTCGCGAAGCCCCACGCCGTCCGCGTAGGACCGCCGGACTCGGGTAATCTATCTGCACCCCTGATCCCCGGAGCCGCCGCCTGCATGGATGTCCACGCCCCGCATGAGCCCATCAATACCTGGCGCGACTTCGCCCTCCATCTCATCGTCGTCACCATCGGCCTGCTTATCGCCCTCTCTCTGGAAGCCTTGGTGGAGCGCATCCACCAGCGCCACCTCCTCCACACCGCCGAGACCAACCTCCGCGTAGAGCTCGAGACCAATCGCGACCTCCTCGCCGGCGACGAGCGCCAGCTCGACCACTCCGAGGCCGAGCTGCAGCAGGACATCGCGACCCTCCTCGCCCGCAAGTCCAACCTCGCCCTCGCCCAGCCGCTCCGCTTCAACTGGATGTGGAACGGCATGGAAGACTCTGCCTGGAACACCGCCCGCGACTCCGGCGCGCTCGCCCTCATGCCCTACAACACCACCCAGACCTGGTCCGTCATCTACGGCCAGCAGGGCGTCGTCAACGACCAGGCCCACGCCTACATCCTCGACATCTATCGCGCCAAGGCTCCTACCCGGGGCCGTCCCTTCGACCAGCTCACCCCCGCCCAACTCGATCAGTCCATCGCCGGCCTGCAGCAAGCCCTCGCCGACCTCGACCTGCTCCGCGACTTCTGCAAGTCCCTCGACAAGATCTACCAGCGCACCGGTAACATCTAGCCCCCCTCTAGCCCCCAAGGAGCCTGCCCAATGGACGTTCACGCCCCCATGGAACCCATCCACACCTGGCGCGACATCGCCCTCCATCTCGGCATCGTCACCGTCGGCCTCTTCATCGCGCTCTCCCTCGAAGCCTTTGTCGAGCACCTCCACAACCGCCACCTCGTCGCCGAAGCCCGCGCCAACATCCGCCTGGAGGTCCAGCTCAACCACAAAGTCGCGCAGGACGACATCAACCGCCTTCAGCATGAAATCGACACCATCCAGGCCAACATCAACACCGTCCGCCGCCTGCAAACCCACCCCAAAGACTTCCACGGCACCATCACCAACGCCATGTCTTTCGACACGCTCAACGACGCGGCCTGGCGCACCGCCCGCGATACCGGCGCTCTCAGCTTCATGCCCTACAAAGAGGTTCAGCGCTACTCCGACCTCTACATGATCGAAGACCTCGTCAACCAGAAGGCCATCAGCGCCGGCGAACAGAGCTTCCACGCCCAGATCCCCACCCTCATGGGCTACGACATCACCAACATTCCCCCCGCCGAGCTCAACCAGATGCTGCGGGACAACGCCGCAGCCGAGATCGACTTCGTCACCCTCAAGCAATTCGTCACCCAGCTCGACCAGGCCTACGTCAACGAACTGAAGCAATAGCACCCACCCCCGCACTCCCAGTTCGACAAGAAGCCCCATGCTCGACGTCCAACCGCCCCCCGCCACCCGCATCTCCCCCGGGGCGGCGCGAAGCCCCCGCCGTCCGCTCAGGAGCTTGTCAAGCCCCCAATCACTACGAAAACCGCCAAAACCCCTCCAAACACTGGCGATTTATATTTTCAAAACCTGGCATAGTCACCCTGTCCAAAGCCATAAAATAGAAGTAGCGCCCCCAACAAACAGGCGCTTCGAACGATCCCAAGCTCCGCAAACCGCTAACCCCTTTAGAAGGGGTACTTTGCCTGTAACCCGCCTGAATGGACTACTTTGGACCCGCAAGTACCCGAAGAGGGGGGGTACTTGCGGGTTGAACCTACTTATTTTCATGCACTTGCGACGAAGGTATGACTTAGGGGGGGGTGGGGGGGTACCCCACCGAATGCCTGACGGCGGATCGCGCACAATACGCTTTGCATCGATCACACAACAAAGTGGTTGATACGAATTCCGAAAGGTACACTAGGAGGGTTGCGCGTACGCGCGCCAGAACCGCACTGGAGCTTGCTTGAAGATCGTTCTCGCAGAAAAAGTCTCGCCCGCCACGCTCGCGATCTTGCAGAAAGAGCACGGATGGAATGTCGTCACCGCCGACCAGATTGCGCCTGGCGGTTTGCCCGCTGAACTCGCCGACGCGGATGCCCTGATCGTCCGCTCCGCCGTCCAGGCAGACGCAACGCTGCTCGCCTCGGCTCCCAAACTCCGCATCATCGGCCGCGCCGGCGTTGGCGTCGACAACATCGATGCAGCCGAGGCCACGCGCCGCGGCATCGTCGTCATGAACACCCCCGGCGCCAACGCCGTCGCCGTCGCCGAACTCACGCTCGGCCTCATGATCTCCATGTGCCGCAGCATTCCGCGCGCGAACAGCACCATGCACGCTGCCAAGTGGGACAAGAAATCGCTGCAGGGCTCCGAGCTTCGCAACAAGACTCTCGGCATCATCGGCCTCGGACGCATTGGCCTCGAAGTCGCTCGCCGCGCCCAGGCCTTCGGCATGGACGTCATCGGCTACGACCCCTTCATCGCGCCTGTCATCGCGCGCGAAAACGACGTCGCACTGCTCTCGCTCGACGAAGTCCTCTCCAGCTCCGACTTCCTCTCCCTGCACGTCGGCCTCACCCCCCAGACCGAAGGCCTCATCAACCAGAAGTCCATCGCACAGATGAAGAAGGGCGTTCGCATCGTGAACTGCGCACGCGGCGAGCTCATCGTCGATCAAGCGCTCGCCGCAGCCGTCCAATCCGGTCACGTCGCAGGCGCCGCGCTCGACGTCTTCCGCCACGAACCCCTCAAGGATTCACCCTACTTCGGCATAGACAACGTCCTTCTCAGTCCGCACATCGCAGGCTCCACCGACGAAGCCCAGGAAGCTATCGGCATCCAGCTCGCCAACCAGGTTCGCGACTACCTCAAGCTCGGTGTCGTCCAGAACGCCGTCAACGTCGCCTCGCTCACCGAAGAGGAGTACGCCGAAGTCTCGCCCTACATCGAGATGGCCGCTCGCCTCGGCCAGCTGCTCGGCCACGCCAGCGGCTCCGGCATTCCCAACACCGCGCTGGGCCACGTGGAGAGCATCTCGCTCACCTACAACGGCCGCCTCGCCGCCCTCAAGACCGACATGATCCGCAACGCCGCCATCGCCGGCGTCCTCCACGGAGCCGACGGCGTCAACCGCATCAACGCCTCCGCCGCCGCGGCCGAGCGCGGCATCCGCATCCAGGAAGACAAGCGCGAGCAGATCTCCGGCGGCACCGGCGCAACCCTCCGCCTCACCCTGCACTGGTCGCGCAAGGCCGAGCACGGCACCGAGAACGGCACCTGGACCGGCCTCGCCACCGTCCTCCACGGCCACTCGCCGCGCCTGCTCAGCTACGATGGCATCGACATCGAGGCCGAGCTCGCCGACACCCTGGTCATCATCCGCAACCAGGACGTTCCGGGCGTCATCGGCCGTATTGGCACGATTCTGGGTGAGGCCAAACTGAATATCGCCAGCTTCGCTCTCGGCCGCGCCAAACCGGGCCAGCCCGCAAATCCCTCTTCGCGTGTTCCGGAAGGACACGCCCTTGCCGTCGTACAGCTCGATATCGCCCAAACCGACGGTTCCACCTCCACCTCTCCCGAGCTCGAGCAGGCCCTGGTCGCCCTGCGCAAGGTCGACGCGATTACCAGCGTCCGCACCGTCGAACTCGGTAAGTTGTAAACTTAGAAGACTGTGGCCTCTACTCCACAGCTCCAGGAATCCTCCCCGATGCCTATGTATGTTCGTACGTTTAGTATTTTTCTCGCGTCCTCGCTCGTCCTGATCGCCGGCTGCCACAAGGGCCCGCAGCAGGGCGTCGTCGCCACCGTCAACGGTCACCCAATCTTCCAGACTGATGTCGACAAAGCCTACACGGCACAGTTGGCCAGCAATCCGCAACAGCAGGCGCCCACACCGGACCAGGCTGACTCGCTGCGGCTCAACATCATTCATGCGCAAATTCTCGAAGCCATCCTCGATCAGCGCGCGGCCAAGCAGGGCCTGACCGCGACCGATGCCGAGGTGGAGGCGAAGCTGGCCGAGATGAAGGCCCCTTACACCGAGGAGCAGTTTCAGACCAAGCTCAAAGCCGCCAATCTCACGCTCGACCAGCTGAAGCATGAGATCCGCCGCAACCTCACCCAGGAAAAGCTGCTCAACAAAGAAATCAACTCCCGCATCACCGTCACCGACGCAGACGTGAGGAACTACTACAACGCCCACAAGGCTGACTTCAATCTCATCGAGCCGACCTATCACCTCGCTCAAATTGTGGTCACGGATCAGGGAAACGCTCAGGCCGGCAATCTGCAGAACAACAAGGCCAACAGCGACGAAGATGCCCGCAAGAAGATCCAGGTCATCAAGGGTCGCATCGACTCTGGTGAAGACTTCGGCGAGCTGGCAGCAAACTTCTCTGAGAACACACAGACCAACCAGAACGGCGGAGAGATGGGTTTCCTCCCGGAGTCCCAGCTCAAGGCCAATCCCGCCATCTACGCTGCGATTTCCAAGCTCAACGCTGGCCAGACCACCGACATCATCCCGCAGGTTGACCCGACCACGCACAAGCCCGTCGCCTACGCCATCTTCAAGCTGATCAGCAAGGATGCCGCCGGCCAGCGTGAGTACGACGACCCGCGCGTGCAGCAGAGCATCCGGCAGCAGCTTCACGAGAGCCGCGCCCAGCTGCTGCAAACTGCCTACCGCGAGATGTTGAGTGACCAGGCCAAGGTGGAGAACTTCTTCGCCGAGCAGGTCTTCAAACGCGGCGCACAGTAATACCGAAACAGGAGAACGACCCGAAGTGAATGTGAAGATGCCTGCACGCCGAGCGTGGCTTCCCCTGTGCTCTCTCCTCGTTCTGTATCCGATTCTGGCTGGCTGCAAACCCACCACGCCACCACCGATGCCGCTCAACCAGCTTAACGCTCAGCAGACGCGCGGCCACGCTATCTTTCAGGCCAGCTGTTCGCAGTGCCACGACGATCGCGACTCGGATGCTCTGCACGGTCCCTCGATGCTCGGCGTCTTCAAGCAGCAGTACCTGCCCAGCGGAGCTCCGGCGAACGATGACCGCGTTGGCGTCGTCATTCTTGAAGGCCATGGAATGATGCCGGCGATCAACCTCGGCTCGCAGGACACGCAGGACCTGCTCGCTTACCTGCACACGCTGTAGAGCGGATCCATGACCTCAGACGATCCTCAAACGCCACCCGCATCCTCTTCCGCGCCACCGACGACGCCTGGGCCGGCACAGGACACCGGCTTTACCACGCGACATCTCCCGGGCACGGCTGCCGGCGAAGTCAAGGGCATGCTTCCCGGCATGGCGTTCATCGGCATATACCTGCTGCTGCTGGCTATGCTCAACGCCTTCGCGGCGCTGCATGGCATCTATGGCAACGGTCTGCCGCGCTATGGCCTCTTCGGTATCTGCACCCTGATGGTCATTGGCGTCTTCGGCTTCCTTCGGCTGCGACGCTGGGGCTGGGCCATTGTTGCCGCAGGCTTCCTTCTGCTCGCGGCTGGTGATTTCTATCTCTACGCGCACCAGCATGTAGGATTTCTGCTGATTCGGGCGCTCTTCAGCATCGTCTTCTTCCTCTACCTCAGCCGCACCGAGGTCCGCGAACGTCTTCACTGACCGAGAAAGACTTGCGCAATCGCCGCCGCCCTTGACGGCAGCCTCAGCGCTCCATCTTCAGGACGGAAGGTCCTTGTCCCAGCGAGCCTTTTCCTTGTCCTGGTCTTTCCGAAGTTCGAAGTGGAGGCCAGCGTCTAGAACCACGGGCGAAAGCAGAACGGCGACAGACGCAAGGGCGAGCAGTAGGTCCGGGATCATAGCTGGTCTATCGACAGCGCGCGAGCAAACCTTATTCCGTGTCCAGATGCGAGACAGCCGCGACCGCCGCAGCCACAATCATTCAACCGCTGGAACCATCTGCAAAGAAGAAACCAAGACCATCTACAATAGAAGTGCTGATGGCTCCGCTCCTTCAATCCGACGCGCTCATCCAGATCGACCTCTCCCCGCGCAAACCCGCCCCCAAGCCCGCCTGGCTCAAGGCGCGCGCGCCCATGGGCGAGACCTTCCACAACCTCAAGAAGCTGGCTCGCGACCTCAACCTCCACACCGTCTGCGAAAGCGCCCACTGCCCCAACATCGGCGAGTGCTGGAATCACAAGACTGCCACCTTCATGATGCTCGGCAATTTTTGCACTCGCCGCTGCGGCTTCTGTGCGGTTCCCAAGGGCAAGCCCGAACCCATCGACCACTCTGAACCCTCCCGCGTCGCCTACGCTGTTGCCCAACTCGGACTCGCGCACGCGGTCATCACCAGCGTCAACCGCGATGACGACAACCTAGGCGCTGCCCAGGCCTTCGTCAACGTCATCGCCGAGATCCGCCGCCAGGCACCCGGCTGCCGCGTCGAAGTCCTCACTCCCGACTTCCAGGGCGTCCCCGAAGCCCGCCGCATGGTCGTCGCCGCGCGCCCCGAGATCCTCAACCACAACATCGAGACCGTCCCGCGCCTCTACCGCGTTGCCAAATCCGGCGGCCGCTACGAGCGTAGCCTGGAATTCCTGGCCAAAGGCAAGGAGGAGTCAGTTGCCGATTCGAATCTCGAATCTCGAATCTCGCCTCTGGTTACCAAGACCGGCATCATCGTCGGCATGGGCGAAGAGATGCACGAGCTCCTCGCCGTCTTCCGCGACCTCGCCGACCGCAAGGTCGACATCCTCACCATTGGCCAATACCTACGCCCATCACGCGATCATCTCCCAATGTCCCGGTTCTACACACCGGACGAGTTCGCCTTCCTCAAGCACGAAGCCCTGCAAATGGGCTTCCGCCACGTAGAGTCCGGCCCCCTGGTCCGCAGCAGCTACCACGCCCACGAGCAAGCCCAGTCCACCGGCCTCGTGTAGCGCCACTTCCCCAAGAACGTACTCATCCGCTTGGAACAAGCACACGCATCCACACACGAAGGATGCAGGCAGTAGACCGTCAGGCCGCCGCCATACCTCGAACCTTCTCCACCTCAACCAGCGTCGAGTAGAACGTAGCTCCGCCCCCAATATCCGTCAGCCGCTCGCTGGTCAGCGCATTCACGTTCGCGCCATCCTGGCTCAGCTTCTGCCAATCCAGCCGCGCGGCCACCACGCCCGGCGGCACCGTCTCGCCCACGCTCGCGGTCAGCGTAATTCGTCCCCGCCCATTCCACACCGACACGCCATCGCCAGACGTGACCCCTCGCGCCGCAGCATCGGCCGGATGCATCTCCAGCAGCCCTGCCGTCTTCCGCTCCATCAAGCGATGTCCCGGCAGGTTCGCAAACGTCGAATTCATAAAGTTGTCAGCCTTGCGCGGCAGAAACTCCAGCGGAAATCTCCCGCCTCCCTCTAATCCACTGCGCGACTCAACCGGAGCGACCCATACCGGCAACGGCATCAACTCAGCGCGGCCACTCGCCGTCTGGAACCACTCGCGCGTGCTGAACGGCAAACTCTCCCCGCGATCGTCCTTCGGCAACGACAGCGCCACATGCCCCTCAACCTCCAACCGCTCCTTCGTCACTCCCCAGAAAAACGGATGCTCCGTCTCCAGCGCCTGCGCAATTAACTCCTCTTCGCCCTCCTCAAATTCAACTTCACCCGGAAACATCCGCCGGCCCAGTTCGCCGAACATCCGTACATTCGACCGCGCCTCCCCTAGCGGTGCAATCGCCGGCTGCGACATCTGCGCGAACAGGTGTCCATACGCTCCCATCACCTCCTTGTGCTCAAGGAACGTCGTCGCCGGCAGCACCACATCCGCATAGTCGGTCGTGTCGGTAAAGAACTGCTCGTGGACCACCGTAAACAAATCCTCGCGCCGCAACCCCTCCAGCACGCGCTCCGAATCCGGCGCAACCGTCGCCGCATTGCAGTTGTACACAAACAGCGCCTTCACCTTTGGGTCGTCCTTCGCATCGCTGCCCAACTCCGTCAATGCCAGCCCCAGTTCGGACATGTTCACCACCCGTGCCGCGCGGCCCAGCGGACTCGCCTGCATCAGCTCCGGCATTTGCAACTTCGCCGAGTTGAAAGGAAACGATCCGCTGACCGACAACAACAGACCACCACCGCGCCGCTTCCAGCTCCCCGTAATCAACGGCAGCATCGCCACTGCGCGCGCCGCCGTGCCACCATTCTCACTGCGCTGAATTCCATAATTCAACCGAATCGCAGCAGCCCCTCGACCGTCTTTTCCCGCGAGCCCATAAGCCTTCGCCAGCCGCTCAATCGTCTCCGCAGCAATCCCCGTCATCTCCGCCGCGCGCCTCGGCGAGTGCTCTTCACGCAGGGCGTGTACGCGCAACGCCTCCGCATCCTCGGTGCACTCGCGCATATATTCGGCGTCGTCATAGCCATCACGAAATAGCACTTGCATGATCGCCAACGCCAGCAGCCCATCGGTCCCCGGCCGTATCGCCAGGTGCTCGTCCGCCAGCCCCGCCGTGCGCGTTCTGTATGGATCGATCACCACCAGCCGCGCCCCCTTGCGTCGCGCCTCTTCAATGAACGGCCACAGATGAATATTGTTCCCATGAATATTCGCGCCCCACGCGATGATCAATCCGGCCTGCGCAAAATCCTGTGGCGGCGTGCCCAGCCGAACGCCATACACCTGCTTCAGCGCCTCTCCACCCGCACTCGCGCAGATGGTGCGATCCAGCTGCGACGCGCCCAACCGATGGAAAAATCGCCGGTCCATCGAGCCGTATCCCAATTGCCCAATCGTCCCCGCATAGCTGTAGGGCAGCACGCTCTCCGGTCCAAACTCCGCGGCCGTCTCGTTCAACCTCCGCGCCACAAACTCCAGCGCCTCATCCCATGAAATCCGCTCGAAGGCCTCGGCCTCACGCCCCTTGGGCAGCAGCCCCTTGGCCACTCCTGCTTTCCGCCGCATTGGATACAGCAGTCGCTCAGGCGAGTACACGCGGTCCAGGTAGCGCGCCACCTTGCCGCACAGAAATCCACGCGTCACCGGATGCGCCGGATCGCCCTGCACCTTGGTTGCACGACCCGTCAGCGTATCCACCGTTACCAGCACACCGCAGGAATCCGGGCAGTCATGCGTGCACACCGCATGCACCGTCTTCGTCTCCGCCGAGGCATTTTTTTCCTTCGAAAATTCAGTGTTTGCAACCTGCCCAGCCATGGTTATATTGTAGGCGTCACCCCGAGTCCAGTTCCGTTTTTCTCTGCGAAACCTGGCTCACGCAGCGCCCTTTGCGTCCAAGCCTTTTGCCCTGGAGTGCCTATGAACCGTCTAGCCCTGATCTTCCTACTCTGCGCGCCTCTCACCGCAACCGCGCAATCCATCCCCTCGCCTGAGACCCAGGCCATCGTCAGCGTCCTCAACAAATCCGCCGACGACTGGAACCGTGGCGACATCGACGCCTTCGCCACGAGCTACAAAAACGCGCCCGACATCGTCTTCATGGGTCGCACCATCCAGCACGGCTACGCGCAGATGCTTGCCCGCTACAAGTCTGCCTACCCCGCCCCCGCCGCCATGGGCACGCTCAGCTTCACGCAACTCGCCGTGCAGCCGCTCGACGCCCGCTTCGCTACCGTCACCGGAAGCTTCCACCTCGAGCGCACCGCAGCCGGCGGTGGCAACGCCGACGGCTACTTCCTCCTCGTCGTTGAATCCACACCCGCCGGCTGGAAGATCATTCGCGACTCCACGACCGTCATCCCGCCTCCCGCATCCAAATAGCTTCCTGCGATACTCTTGCTGCAGGAGCGGCATGTCCCCCACACCCCTGATCGAAGCCCGCGACCTCGTCAAAGACTTCGGCTCTACGCGCGTCATTCACGGCGTCTCACTCGACATCACCCGGGGCGAAACCCTCGGCCTGGTCGGCGAGTCCGGGTCTGGCAAGAGCACCATCGCGCGCCTCCTGCTGCGTCTCATCGAGCCTACCAGCGGCAGCGTCCTCTTCCACGACACCGGCAGCGTCACTCCTTACACCTGCGATCTCCTGCAACTAAATTCCCGCGACATGCGCCGCCTCCGCCGTCGTCTGTCCATCGTCTTTCAGGATCCCTACGCTGCCCTCAACCCACGCATGTCCGTGCGCCAGATTCTATCTGAGCCCTTCGCCATCCACCGCGAACAGCCACCTCACGGAAGCGGAAGCCATTCAAAAAATTTAGACGCGCGCCTCCACGAGCTCCTCGACGAAGTCGGCCTTGATCCCTCCGCACTCCGCCGTTATCCCCACGAGTTCTCCGGCGGCCAGCGCCAGCGCATCAACATCGCGCGCGCCATCGCGCTCCGCCCTGAGCTCCTTGTCCTGGACGAACCTGTCAGCGCGCTCGATGTCTCCGTCGGCGCGCAAGTCATTAACCTGCTGCGCGATCTGCAGCAACGCTACGGCCTCACCTACCTCTTCATCTCGCACTCCATGCCGCTGGTGCGCTACCTCTGCCACCGCGTCGCCGTCATGCAACACGGCCGCATCGTCGAAACCGGCACCTGGAGCGAGGTCTGTGACTCCCCCCGCGAACCCTACACCCAGCAACTCCTGGCCGCCACTCCCGCACTCCCCACATTCGATCGGACACGCACGAGCTAGGCTCCCGCCACTCCCTGCTTCTTTGCCTCAACGTCGCACACATTGCGCAGATAGTCCCACGAGTACAACCCCGCCTCGTGCCCATCGTTCCACTTGAACCGCACCGCATAGTTTCCCACCGGCGTCACCTCCACCGGCCGCGGCGGCGCCTCATACATCGGCAACAGCGACGCAGGCTTTGCCTTCGCAACTCCCGGTGCCCGTCCTTCTTTCTCTCGCTCCTCGTGGCACGTCGCACACGGGCAAGCCGCACGCAGCCACGCAAAGTTCCAGGAACTGCGATGACCGTCCTTCCACTCGATCACCACGCCCGTGCCGCCGCTCTTGTCCACCTTCACCTTCGCCGGACGAATCGCGTCGCCCGTAAGCTTCGACCGCTCTTCACCGCCAGCCTCGTCCTGGCTAATAATTCGAATTCCCTCGTGGCTCATACCAGTTTCCTCGCTCCAACGTGCACCGCTATCATCCCTGCGCCTGCTTCCAGAAAAAGTATGCGGCAATCACAATGCCAGTTCCAACCACAATCGCGCGCAGGACCTCCCCATTCACCCGTCTCGCCCAACGCGCACCCATCCATCCGCCCAACGCCGCAAACACCATCGATACCAAACAGAAGTGCCAGACGATCGCGCCCTGAAAGATGAACGTTATGATCGCGCAAAGATTTGATAGCATCGCCGCCACCACTTTCAGCGCATTCAGCGAATGCATCTCCTCCATCCCAAACAGCGCGAGAATCGTCATCACCAGGAACCCCGCACCCGCGCCAAAGTAGCCAATATAAAAGCACACCGGAAACAGCGCGCACGCCAGCGGGAGCCGCGGAATGTATGGTTCGACATCTTCGCGCGTGGCTCGCCTCCGAAGCCATTTCGACAGCCGCCCGCTAATCCCGAAGATTACCGTCCCCACCAGGATCAGCCACGGAATCAGATGCAGGAACGTGCGCTGTGCGGTATGCAGCAGTACCTCGGCTCCGCACACGCCACCCAGCACCGACGTGATCGCCACTGTCGGCAGCAAATCTCTACGCACATCGCCGCGCAGCGTTGCCACCGAGGTCACCTGCCCCGGCCACAGCGCAACCGTATTCGTCGCATTGGCCTGCACCGGGAGGACGCCCATCCCCAGCATCGCCGGAAACGAAAGAAAGGATCCTCCTCCAGCCATGGCATTCATGACGCCCGCGATCGTCGAAGCCACGACCAGCCAGATGTAGTTCAGATGAGGGATGTGCGCGAGAAACATTCTCTCTTCATTGTAGTCGTCGGGCCGACCGCCGTTTAGCCAAGCCCAGCCAGCCCCAGCGCCTCATCCGCCGTCTCCGCCACTAGCAGAATCCCCCGATTCCCCGCAGCATTCCCTCGCGATCGCATACATCCAGGAACTCCAGCATCGTGTCGTAGAACCCGGCCACGTTCAACAGCACCACTGGCTTCGAATGGATCTTCAACGTCTGCCATGCCAGCACTTCAAACATCTCCTCGAAGGTGCCATACCCGCCCGGGAGAATAATGAAGGCATCGGCCTTCTCCGCCATCAGCGCCTTGCGCGTATGCATGGTGCTGGTCACGTGCAACTCGCTCACGCCATCGTGCGCGACCTCAAGATCCACCAGCACATGCGGAATCACTCCGACCACGTGCCCTCCCGCTGCCAGCGCACCATCAGCCACAGCGCCCATCAGCCCCGTCTTCCCCCCGCCATAAATCAGCCCAATGCCGCGTTGCGCCAACGTGCGCCCCAGTTCATCCGCGGCCACCTCATACTCCGGCCTCACCCCACTGGCGGACGCGCAAAACACCGCCACGCTCTTCTTTGCGATCTGCTCATGCATGCTCTCAGAATACAACCGCGCTCGCGATATCATGACCTCGCAAGTACTTCTCACCTCGGAATCCATCATGCGCTTTCGGCAACTCTCCCTCATCCTCGCCGCACTCGTCTTCACCGCCCTTCCCGGTGCCACCTCCGCAACGGCCCAACACCACGGTACGCCCGGCCGCTTCGACTTTTACCTCATGAATCTTTCCTGGTCACCGGAGTTCTGCTCCATCCAGGGCACCTCGCCCGAGTGCGCTGCCCACCCCGGCTTCATCCTGCATGGCCTTTGGACGCAAAACAACGACGGCACCTATCCTGTCTTCTGCAGCGAGGAGCCCGCCCCTGCCAACCTGGCGCAGAACCTCGACATCACACCCGACCTCTCTCTTCTGCAACACGAGTGGTCCAAGCACGGCACCTGCTCTGGTGTTGGCCCGCGTCGCTTCTTCGCTATGGAGCATCAGGCCTTCCACTCGCTCAAGATCCCGGCGCAGCTCGAACACATCGATCACGAGATCAGCCTCGCCCCCAACGCGATTCTCGACCTCTTCGCGAAGGCCAACCCTGATTTCCCGCAAGGCAGCATACTTCTCAGTTGCGGCCGCAACCATCTCACCGCCATCGAAGCCTGCTTCAGCAAGGACCTCAAGCCCATCGTGTGCCAGGGCCTGCGCAGCTGTCGCGCGAACTCGGTAAAGATCACGCCGCCAGCGCCGCCCCAGTAGCGCGCGCCCGCAAAACACATTGGCCCCACCCAGAGGTGAGGCCAATCTCATTCCAAAAGTTTCGAAGACCTACCACATGCCCCACGCGCGACTAATGTAGTCCGTCAGGGTCATGGTGATCAGCACGATAAAAAGAAAGAACCCAGCACCAATGGTCATCTTGATCAGCCGCGACTGATACGCGGCATGCATGAAGAACAGGATAACAATGACCGCCTTGAAGCACGCAATGCCCAGCGCGATCACGGGATTCGCCCACTTCAGGTCGACATAAGCCGCGCCCACCGTGATGCCGGTGAACAGCAGCAAGGTCGCGAAGACGTACGTGTATTGCAGCGGCGTCACAATGTGATGCTGCGCATGTTCAGGGTTCGTCACATTGCTCGGATCGTTCGCGTCGGTATGAATTCCTTCGTGGGCCATCATATTTCCTTTGTCGTAGCGTCGACGTTTAGTGGAGCGGGTGCCGATTAATCAGATAGAGCAGCGGGAAAAGAAACAACCAGACAATATCGACGAAGTGCCAGTACAGCCCAAAGTTTTCTATTGGCGCCACGTAGCCTGAACTGAAGTCTCCTCGATGCGCTCGCCACGTTAACCAGAACAGGAGAACGATGCCGATGATCATGTGCAGGGCGTGCATTCCCGTCATCGCGAAGTAGAGGAAGAAAAAGATCTGGGCCTTCTGCGCCATATCCGGCGCCAGCGGCTCCTCCTTAATTCCGTAGCCGGCAGGGTTGGTAAACATCGAGATGTTGAAGCTGTCACCCGGAATATGGTGGAGCTCATACTTCTCGTGGTACTCGTCATACTTCACGCCAAGAAAGATCAAGCCAAAGAAGGTGGTAAGCACCAGCATGAACACCAGCAAACTCTTCCTGCGCATCTCGGCCGCCCACACGCCGACCGCCATGCAGAAACCTGAGCTGATCAGCACCGCCGTATTGAATGCACCTAGCGGCACACTCAACTGATTCGATGCCGCGGCAAAGGCCGGATAATACCAGTTGCGATACAGCAGGTACGCAAAGAACAGGCCGCCGAAGAACATGATTTCGGTCAACAGGAACAGCCACATGCCAAAGCTGCCCGCCTCGCGCTGCTGCTCCTCGGTCTCAAAATGATGCCGGTGCTGCGGCAGCGCCACGTGGTCGTGCTCGGCGTGGACATCAGCGTGATCGGTAGTCGCGAGTGCGCTATCCAACGGTCGTCACCTCGTTTTTCGTCTTGTTCTCGAGCCACTCATAGTCGTACGCTTCGTGGTCCATGATCGGGATCTCGATAAAGTTTTCGGTCAACGGCGGGGACTGAATCTGCCACTCAAGTCCCGTGGCCTGCCAGGGGTTATCGCCAGCGATCGCTCCGTACTTCAGCGACCAAGCCAGGTAAAGCATCGGCAGCATGTAGCCAACTCCGAGTACCGTCGCGCCTGCAGTCGACAGAACGTTCAGCACCTGGAACTCCGGCGGATACGCATGATACCGCCGCGGCATGCCGAGGTACCCAAGAATAAACTGCGGCAGGAACGTCAGGTTGAATCCAATGAACGTGGTTACCGCGGCCAGCTTCGAGAGCGACTCCGGATACATGCGCCCCGTCATCTTCGGCCACCAGAAATGCACTCCCGCAAGGAACGCCATCAACATCCCACCGACCATCACAAAGTGGAAGTGGGCAACGATGAAGTAGGTTTCGGTGAGGTGAATATCCATGCCCAGCGAGCCAAGGAATACGCCCGTCAGACCGCCGATCGTGAAGAGCCCCATGAAGCCGAACGCATATAGCATTGGCGTCTCAAACGTGATGGATCCCTTCTGCAGCGTGAATGCCCAGTTGAATATCTTGATCGCCGAAGGTACAGCGACCAGCATGGTCAGAAGCGAGAAAACGAGCGCGGAATAGTTGGAGACACCCATGATGAACATGTGGTGCTCCCACACAAAGAAGCCGAACAGCGCAATCGCAACCGAACTGAACGCGACTGCCGTATATCCGAAGACACGCTTTCGACTGAAGGTCGAGATCACCTCGGAAATCACACCCATTCCCGGCAAAATCATGATGTACACGGCCGGATGAGAGTAGAACCAGAACAAATGCTGGAACAGCAGTGGATCGCCGCCCTTGGCCGGATCGAAGACACCGATCCCGAACAACCGCTCCAGCGCGACCAGCACCAGCGTAATCGCCAGCACCGGCGTTCCCAGCACCATCAGCAAGGACGCGGCATAGTGCGACCACACAAACAGCGGCATCCGGAACCACGTCATACCCGGGCAGCGCATGCGATGGATTGTGACGATGAAGTTCAGTCCCGTAAAGATTGAACTGAAACCGGCAATGAAGATCGCAGTCGCCGCCGTGATCACGTGTGTGTTCAGATAATGCGTCGAGAGAGGCGTGGTGAACGTCCAGCCAGTATCCACGCCGCCCAGCACCAGCGCCCCCAGCGTCAAACCGCCACCAACCAGGTACAGGTACCAGCTCAACAAATTAATCTTCGGGAACGCCAGATCCTTCGCCCCCAGCATGATCGGTATCAGGAAGTTCCCCAACGTCGCCGGCACCGACGGCACCAGGAAGAGGAACACCATGATGATGCCGTGCATGGTGAAGAACTTGTTGTACGTGTCCGCGGCCACGAGGTCCGGCTGCGGCGTCAACAGCTCCAGGCGAATCAGGCCCGCGAACGCTCCACCGATAAAGAAGAAGAACGTGATCGAAATCAGATATAGGATCGCGATGCGCTTGTGGTCACCCGTCAGCAGCCAGCTCAATAAGCCGTGCTCGTTGGTAATGTAGTTGCGCTTAGGAATCTGCGCCGTGCTCTGGTCGGGCAGAGAGACGATGGTATTACCGATCGCAGCACTCATGGCTTCACCGTTTCCGTTGTGCCCTCTGAGGGCGTTGTTGGAGCTGCTTCCCCGCTAGTAGCTGTGACGAGCGTCTGCTGCACACGGTAGTTCGATTGCATGTTCTTCACAAACTCCACCAGGTCGATCAATCCGTCTTCGCTGATCTGCCCCTGATACGTCGGCATGATGGGCGCAAACCCGGCGGTCACATGTTCCGACGGATTCAGAATCGCGTTGCGCAGGTAGGCGTCATCCACCAGGATCTGCCGCCCGTCGGTCAGGGTTAGCTTGGAGCCATAAACGCCCGCCAGGCTTGGCCCGCGCGCCGCCGCCGTGCCGTTGTGGCAGGAGTTGCAACCCATGCTCGCAAACAGGCGTTCGCCATTCTGTGCCAGGCTCTGGCCGGAGTTCGACTGCTCAAGCCACTTCTTATAATCCCCGGGAGTCATTACCGTGACTTCCCCGATCATGCCCGAGTGCTGTGTGCCGCAATACTGCGTGCAGAACAGGTGATAGGTTCCCACCTGCGTTGCTTCAAACCACACCGTCGAGTAGCGTCCCGGAATCACTTCGCGCTTGATCCGAAAGTCGGGAATCGAGAAGCTGTGGAACACATCCTGCGAAATCATCGTCAGCTGAATCGGCTTGCCCGTGGGTACGTGCAGCGCATTGATCTCGTGCTGTCCGCCCGGATGCTCCGCCTTCCACATCCACTGCTTGCCCACGATATAGATGTTCATCGCGTTCGCTGGTGGATCGTAGATTCGGAAGTAAAGCAGCGCGCCCCACACGAACGTAACCAGGAAAATGGCGAGCGGAATGATCGTCCACGTTGCCTCCAGCAACGTCGATCCTTCAATCTGCGTCGCGACCGGGTTCTTCTCGCGCCGATAGCGAACCGAAAACACGAGCAGCAGGATCGCCACAAATGTCGTCCCGAAAATCGTCATCGCTACCAGAAAGAAATACAACGCATCGACATACGGCGCAATGCCGCTAGCCTCTGCTGGAAACAGCGCCGAAGCGTGCAGCCAGTGCACTAGAAATTGCCACAGTACTGGACTAAGTCCCATCGTTTAGCCTTTATCCATTTCACCAGGCTTTTTTTTGCCCGGCTGAGGTATGTCTTGTTCGCGCGCAAGCTGGATATCGCGTCGAAACATTAAAAAAATGAAGCCGCCCAGCGACGCTACCGTAACGATACCGCCTAGCTGTACGACACGCACAACCATCAGGGAATGCTTGTCGGTCTGCGGATCGTAGCGGTAGCAGTACGTCAAAATGTTCGCCACGGGCGATCCGATCCGGTTTCCCGAAGCGTCTACCAGTCCCAGCAGCACGTCCTTGGGCGAGTACTCCACGCCCAGGTAATACTGCGCCAGCTTACCCTGCGACGTCGCTATCTCAATCGAGCTCGCATGCGCGTACTGTGTCAGCCTGCCATCCGGTCCCGGCACCCGCACGTACCCAAAGCCGACCGTCTTCGTGACCGCATTAATTGCCGGCTCCTGACCGGTCAGATAGTGCCAGCCCGCCGCCGTCTCTGGATGACCGTAGCGGCGCAGATAGAAAGCCTTCTTCTCCGCAGCCAGCTTCGGTGTCTCGGTTGGATCGATACTGATGATGACAATCTGAAAATCCTTGCCCGGCACTAAGTGCACCATCTCGAGCGCACTCGTCAGCCCGTCCATCTCTTCCGAACACAGCATCGGGCAGTTGTAGTAAACCGTCGTCAGCACTACCGGGTGCTTGCCGTCGAAGTACTTCGCCAGCGTCACCGCCTTACCTTCGTCGTCCACGAACGGCGCATCCAGCGGCAGTTGCGCATTCAGATGCTGCGTGACCTGCACCTTGCTCAACACCCTCGGCAACTGATCATTCAGGTTCTCGCCCTCGGTCTTCTCGCCGGTAGCTGAGACCTGGGCACGCCCCCGCAGCGGCGCGGCCACCAGGCCAAGCACGAGCGCCAACCCCATCAGGGCTGTCATGCTGCGAGTTGTGCGTCCTGCAATCACGCTGTCCTGCTCTCCTGAAATTCGGCCCTACTGCTTGCCCTCAGCACGTTTGTACTCGTTGTTTTCTTCGCGAGATTCGATCGTCTGAAGCTCATAGCCCGTCCGTGCAAAGCCGTTAGTCAGCGGAGCCGTCACCGTCGGCGCGCTCTCGCCAGCCATCAACGCCGTTGCCGGCTGCTGAGAAGGCGCCTGCGGCAGCCCGCGCTGCAGGATTAATTGCATGGCGCGATCGATTGGAATGCGAATCATACCCGCAGGCAGATCCTGCGAGCTGCTGGCGTAGTTCAGCAGCAGATCTTCGCGTGCATGGAGATCGGCAAGATCCTGGTTGCCGTCGTCGGTCTCCAGCCGCGGCGTCGGAAATACCTGGGTCATCTGCGACAACTCGCGCTGCTCCATAACGGCATTTGAGGTCAGGTCTTCGCGCTTGTCGCCACGCGGCGTTGCTCCCAGGGTCACCGGCTGAGAATGCCATTTATCCGGTGCGCCATCGTGTTTCACCAGCGCGTAGTCGATCGCCTTGCCCATCGCGAAGCAGAAAAAGAAGAAGATAATGACAAAGCCAGACAGCCCCGCAAGAAACGTGATGATGCCGCCAACGCTGACATCCTCCGTCTCGTAGCCTGGGTGTTCGCTGTCGCGCTTGGGCGAAGGGTGCGCCTGCACTCCCTCTGGCTGCCCCATGTCGTGTCCCTCAGTGTGCATGTTCAGGCTCCAAAAGCTCTTCGGTGTGCGGATCGTTCACGTTGATCAGCGGCCGCTTCTTCAGTTCGTTCAGGTAGAACCACATCCAGACCGCAACCACCGCGATGGGCACGGTCACGTACGCCAGAATCCCGAAATTGCCGGCGATGTGCAGGTTGCTCGCCGCATCTTTGAAGTTCGGCTCGATCAGCCAGAACATGTCAATCAACCGCGCGCCGATCATGAAGGCGCACAGCCAGATCATCTTGTGCTTCGATCGCTTGATGTCGCGCGACAGCAGCAGGCAGAACGGAATGATCCAGTGGCAGATCACGTCCAGCGAACAGATCACCCACCATCCGCCGTGGATGCGATGCAGGTACCAGGGAATCTCGTCGGGCACATTGCCGGACCAGATAATCAGGAACTCCGCGAAGGTGAGGTAGATGTTCAGCATCGTAAAAGCGAAGGCCAGTTTGCCCAGATCGTGCTGCTCGGTGATCCGGAACATCGTCTTCATCGGCTCATAGCGCGAGAGCAGCACCAGCGTCAGAATGCCGAGCGCCAGCACTCCATATCCCTGCGCCACCAGAAATTGCAGCCCATAGACCGACGAGTACCACGTCACGTCCAGAGACTTCACGAACAAAATTACGAAGTCGGTCATCAGGATTACGTAGAAGAGAATGAACGGTCCAGAAAGATTCTCAAACCGGACCCGCCATTTGTCGAAACTCGCTGCCGTGCCCGCCGCAGGATCGTTATCGCGCTGCACCGACCAGCGATTCAAAATCGTAATGACCAACGCCATCAGGCCGAGCACGATTGCCGCCTGCACCACTGCCGAGGTCGGGTTGAGCATCGCACGTTTGGAGTTCGCCGTCAGCTGTTGTTCCTGCGTCATGAAGCCGTTCTGATACGCCCACAACGTCGCCGCTGCATTGGGATACGCCGCCCATTGATACAAATGCTTCATCAGCAGCAGCACCGGCAGCAGCATCACGATGACCACCCAGATGGTGCGAGTCATTGCCTCCAGTGGGCGCCGTAAAATCTGCCCCCACTTGCCTCCCGAGACATACTGCACCATCAGGAACGCCAACGCTCCACCGGTGAAGTTGAAGCACGTCATGTAGCCCATCAGATACGCGCGCAGCAGGTGTTCCCGGCCGCCCGGAACAAATAAAAACACGAGCGAAATGAGGCCAAAGACCACCGCCACAATCCCTGCGCGCCCCCGCCACTTCGAGACGACGTCGGGCGCTGCCAGGACAGCCGGCAGCGTCTGCGGACCGTGGTGTGCGTGTCCCAGCGTCAAATCCGCTCCGTGATGTTCGTTTGCCATTTCCATGCGTCAGTCGCCTTCAATCCTGTAGTTACGAATCCTTGTTCTGCCCTAATACGGCTTGCCATACGGTGTGCCATTCGAAGCTGGAGCGGTCGGTTCACCGCCAGAGTCCCGCTGGCCTGAATTTTGTGTCGCGCCCTGTCCATAGTGCGCGCCCGCTCCCGATGGAGGCGTCCCCATCGGCTGCCCGGGAATCCCGTTATCCTGGTTGTTCGGCGTACCGTAGACCGCTGTCGAAGGCTGCGCCCATGGATCTGCAAACCCGTTCGGCATTCCAAGATCATGCGCGATCGCGTGCAGATCCTCGACGTGAGTGCCGGCCGCAACATCGCCCGGCTTCGCATCCTGACTCAACTGCAACGCCCGAATGTACGCGGCCACTGCCCACCGATCGGCCGGCGTCAGCTGTGCCGAGTAGTCCGGCATCGCTCCATATCCATTCGTCATCACCGCAAAGAAATGTCCCAGCGGCGCATTGCGCAGACGGTCCGTGTGGAAGTTGCCCGCCGGACGATAGCCGCGCTGCACAATCATGCCCTCACCGTTGCCCACCCGCGAATGGCACGGCGTGCAATAGATGTTGTAGCGCTCCTGCCCACGCTCGAGCGTCGCTGCATTCAATGGAACGGGCAGCCCATCGCCCTCTTTGCCGTCATGGATCCCGGTATAGAAGTACGTGTCCTCGTCCATCTGATTGCGCGCCACGGTGTTCTCCACCTGCGGGCGCACCGACCGGCCATCGGCATAAAACGATGTTCCGCGCTGAGGAATAAACTTCGGCTGATTCTGCATGTCCTGCCGGCAGCCCGCCAGCACCAGCGTCGCCGCCATCGCACTCGCAGCAACCCCTGCACGCACAACCTGCCCGTATCTCGTATCTCGCATCTCGTATCTCACTAGTGGTCGACCTCCACAACAGAGACCGGCGCAAATTGCTCCAGAAATGCCCGCGCCGCAGCCGGTTCAAACCTCGGGTCATTCGACTCCAGACAGAGAAAGAACTTGTCCGTCGTCGCTCCACTGGCAAAGTTCGGCGCATTGAACAGCGGGTGATACAGCTGCGGCAGTCCATTCAGCGCAATCATTCCAAAAGCTGCCGACAAGCCCGCAAACAAAATCGTCATCTCGTACGCCGGCACCACGAACGCTGGCCAACTGAACAGCGGCATTGCGCGAATGTTCAGCGGATAGCCCCATACGTTCACCCAGATCTCGAGCAGCGCTCCCGTCGTCAATCCGCACAGCCCGCCCAGCAGGCACAGCAGCGGAACGCGCGTCTTGTGGAACCGCAGCGCCTCCGCTGCTTGCTCTACCGGATACGGCGTGTAGCACTCCATGCGGCGATAGCCTGCACGGTGCGCCATCTCCGTCGCATGCACCAACTCACTCGGCGTATTGAACTCGGCCAGCAGGCCGTACACTCCCTCGCGCGGCGGCATTAGAGCGCCTCCTCAACAACAACATCGGCCTTGGCGCCACCCGGACGCACCTTCGTCTGTGGCAGCATCATTCGAATCTCGGACATCGGAATCATCGGTGCCAACCGCGCAAACAGCAGGAACAGGGTGGTAAACAATCCCCACGTTCCAATGAACAGCATGTAATCCCACTTGGTCGCACGGTACGTTCCCCAACTCGACGGAAGGTAGTCGCGGTACAGGCTCGTCACAACAATTACGAAGCGCTCGAACCACATACCAATATTCACCACGAACGACAGGAAGAACAGGTAGCCGACATTCACGCGCAGCTTCCGACTCCACAGCGTCGTCAGCGGAATCGCAATGTTGGTCAGGATCAGGATCCAGTACGCCCAGCCCATCGGCCCGAACATACGGTTCCACATCATGAAGAACTCCCAGTGGCTCGCTGAGTACCAGCTCATGAACACTTCCATGCCGTACCCATAAGCCACAATCGAACCCGTCGCCAACATCACCTTCGCCATGTTGTCCAGGTGCCTCAGCGTTACGAGATCTTCCAGGTGATAGAACTTGCGGATCGGAATCGCCAGCGTCAGCACCATCGCAAATCCCGAGTACACCGCGCCGGCGACGAAGTAGGGCGGGAAGATCGTCGTATGCCAGCCAGCCATGGCCGCGACCGCGAAGTCGAAGCTGATGGTCGTGTGCACCGACAGCACCAGTGGCGTACTCAATCCCGCCAGCAGCAGCGATGCCGACTCATACCGAATCCAGTGCCGCGTCGATCCACGCCAGCCGAGCGACAGAATTCCATAGATGTACTTCGCCAGCGGCAGCTTCGCGCGATCACGCAGCGTGCCCAGATCCGGCACCATGCCGATGTACCAGAACACCACCGATATCGTAGCGTACGTCGAGACCGCGAACACGTCCCATGCCAGCGGGCTGCGGAACTGCGGCCACACGTTCATCGAGTTCGGATACGGCAGCAGCCAATACCCCAGCCATGGACGCCCGATGTGCAGCAGCGGGAACATGCCCGCGCAGACCACGGCAAAGATCGTCATCGCCTCGGCAAACCGGTTGATCGAGTTACGCCACGTCTGCTTGAAGAGCAGCAAAATCGCAGAGATCAGCGTGCCTGCGTGGCCGATACCAATCCACCAGACGAAGTTGATGATCGCAAAGCCCCACGCGCCCGGAATCGTGATGCCCCAGATTCCAACGCCCTTCAGCACCAGCCACGTCACCGCAATCACAACGCCCATCGCTACGCTCGCCGCAAGGAACAGGCCGCCCATCCACGCCACCGGCGTGTTGGACGTCAATACGATGCCCGCGATCTTCTGCGTCACGCTCTTGAACGTGTGTCCCGGCGCGATGACCGCGTACTCGCCGGTGCGCGGATCAGTCATCGGATCATCGATTTCAGGTACGGGTCCCTTGGTAGCCATTAGGCAAGCTCCGCATTCGGGTTGATGACGCCAGCGGTATACGTCGTTCGCGGGCGGTAGTTCAGATCAGCAAGCACCTGATAGTCGCGCTCTTCGGCCTTGCGCTGCACCACGCGCGACTTCGGGTCATTCAGATTGCCGAAGACGATCGCATCCGTCGGGCAGGCCTGCTGGCACGCCGTCAGAATCTCTCCATCCTCAATCGCGCGATTGTTCCTATCGGCCTCGATCTTCACTGCCTCGATGCGCTGGATGCAGTAGCTGCACTTCTCCATCACACCGCGCGAGCGCACCGACACATCCGGATTGCGCATGAACTTCAAGCTCTCCGTGTCGTAATCCGAGTACAGCAGGAAGTTAAACCGGCGCACTTTGTACGGGCAGTTGTTCGAGCAATACCTCGTCCCAACGCACCGGTTATAAACCATCGTGTTGATGCCCTCGGGCGTGTGCACCGTCGCACCCACCGGGCAAACCTGCTCGCATCCCGCGCTCTCACAGTGCTGGCAGAGCATCGGCTGGAAGTGCGCCGACGGCGCGTGCAGATCGCCTTCGAAGTACGTATCGATACGCATCCACTGCATGATGCGGCCAATCTTTACCTGCTCGCGCCCGACCACCGCAATGTTGTTCTCCGCATAGCAGCTCACCACGCACGCGTTGCAGCCCACGCAGGAGTTCAGATCAATCGACATCCCCCACTTGTTCTGCAGCACTTTGCCCGCGCTGACCTCTTCGATATGGTCATACCGCCAGTTGTCCGGCCAGAAGCTCTCATCATGAGGAACAGCCTCGCCCTGAGGGTTATATCCAACCTTGTTCACCAGCGTGCCATTCGAATCCTTCGTGCCCGCGTGAGCGAAGTCAGGATTCTTCATCGCCTCTTCGTAGGTCGCGTAGCGGATGATCGACCGCTCCATCGCCTCATGCCCCGCCAGCGAGTACGTGCCTTCCTTGTCCGACTCCGGATGCTCCAAATCGCGCTGCGCAAACGTCCCGCGGTGCTCAATGTTGTGCACCTTCGTCACGCAGAGGTCGTAGGTCCCATGACCGCGCGCAATCGTCAGCCCGCTGGCAGAGAGTGGTGCATCCGACGTCCGCAGCGCATACGCATTGAACCCGACACCCGCGCCCACACGTCCAGCTTCCGCACGCCGTCCCGATCCCAGCTGGACCGTCACCGCATCGTTCGGATGTCCCGGCGACATCAGCACCGGCGTAATGATCTTGCGGCCATTGAGTGTCAGCTCAATCGCCTCATTCTCCTCGATGCCCAGCTTGCCCATCAGGTCCATGTTCATCAGCGCGGCATTATCCCAGCTCATGCTCGTCACCTGCCGGGGCAACTCCTGCAGCCAGCCGTTGTTCGCATAGCGGCCGTCGTACACCGAAGAATCCGCCTTGAAACTGATCTCGATCCCGCTGCCCACAGGCGCCGCCGTCGCGGCTCCGCCCTTCGGCGCGCCCAGCGTCTTCGGCGTGAAGGCCGTGTTCGCAATCCAGCCATCATGCAGCGCCTTGCGCCATGCCAGCTCCAACGGAGTGCTGGCCGCCGCCAATCCCAGCGCAGCCTTCGACGCCTGGTCCGGAGACACACTCGCCGCGCTCTTCGCTGCAACCACCGTCGGAGTAGAACTCGCCGCCGCTCCACCGCCGCCAGCCAGGTACGACTTCGCATTCGCCAGCACCACGTTGTACGCGCTCACCGACGGATCCAGCAGCGTCTGCAACACGTCGTGCGCACTCTTGCCTGCATACAGCGGCTCAATCATCGGCTGCACAATCGAGATCGTGCCGTCGTACGCACGCGCATCCGACCAGCTCTCCAGGTATTGCGCCTTGTTGATGTGCCACGTCGAGTAGAAGCCCGTCTCATCCACATGCGATCCCAGGTGCACCGAGTTCGGCACCCGGTTGAACGCAACCTCAAACGCCAGATCCGCCGGAGCGTTGTACAGCGGGTTGACGCCCAGCATCACCAGCCACTGCACTTTACCCGCATTCATGTCCGCAACCAGCGCCTTCAAATCCGACGCCTGCTCCGTCGGCAACGGCGCCACCGTCTCGGTGTAGAAGACCGTCTTGCCCACCGCGCCCTGCGCAGCATTCATGGTCAGCGCGGCTGCGTGCGCCGCCTGCGAGCTGCCCGGCCCAACGATGACCGCAAACCGTCCGCCCGACTTCTTGATATCGGCCATCACCACCGACAGAAACTTCTGCGCCTCAGGATTGCTGAGCGTCGAGTTTCCGCCCGCCAGCGCATTCGCAAACTGATCGATCTCGCTCGGCTTCAGCGCCAACCGGTGGTCCGCCTTGAAGCCCGTCACCGTTGGGCTCGTCTCGACCACGTACATCCGATTCATTGGCTTATCTTTATCGAACCGGTGCCGCTCCGCCCACGCCGCCGACATCGGTAGGAATCCCGGGAACCCAATCCCACCCAGGAAATCCGCGTCCAGCGCGAGAATCACATCCGCATCCTCGAGCTTGTACTGGGTGTCGACATACTCTCCAAACGCAGCCTTCGACGCGGCGCGCGCAGCATCCTGGTTCACCGGCTCGTACTGCACCAGCTTCGCCTGCGGATACTTCGCCTGCACCTGCTTCCATTGCGCTGCCAGCGTCGGCGAAGTCACCGTCTCCGACAGGAACACCACGCCCTCACCCGTCTTGGTCGCGGCAACCGCCTTCGCAAATTGGGCTTGGAATTCGTTGAAGTCCGCCTGCTCGCCGCGGAAGCGCGGGAACTGCGAACGGTCTGGATCGTACAAATCCAGCAGCGACGCCTGCGTGAACGCGTCCGACTTGCCCTTCGCAATCGGATGCTCGGGATTGCCCTCAAGCTTGATTGGCCGGAACGCATCCGACTTCACCAGCACCGGAATCGCGCCCGTCGGAAACGGATGCGCCGTTGCAAAGAACATCGGCTTGCCCAGCACCAAATCTTCGGGCTGCTTCACGTACGGAAAAATCTGCTCATCCGGCTGCTTGGTGCAACCCGCCAACCCTGCCAGCGCAAAGCTCGCGCCCATCACCTTCAAGAATCCACGCCGCGATACAGAGTCCACCCACTCGCCAGCCGAAGCCTGCCGAGGAAACTCCTCCTGCATCAACTCCTGGAACGCCGGCGTGTCGGCCAGCTCATCCAGGCTCTTCCAGTAGCGCTTGCCACTCTTGCCGTCGAGCTTTGCCCGCACCTCGGCCAGCGTCATCTTCGCCGGCGCAATGGTATTGACCACTTGCGCAGCTCCGCCTGCTTGGTTGTCATTCCGCAGCGTAGCGGAGGAATCTGCTTCTTGCTTGTGCATCGGCAACCCTGTCGCCCTCAATGTCTCGTTCATCGGTGGCACACCTCACAGCTGGACAGCTCGTTGGCCGTGCGGATGTGGTACTGCTTCATCAAATAATGTCCCAGCTCTTCCTGGCTGGTGAACTTCACATAAGTAGCGGGCATGGTCACTACTGGTGCCGCCGGCACCATCTGCGCGTTGCCCATTCCTGTCGGATCACTCAGCTGCGCTACCTGCGGATTGCTGGTCGCCGGATCGCTTGCCACGCACCCTACCTGCTGCGCGGTTGGTCCCGCCGTTCCTGTCGGCGCACACCACACGGGCTTGTCGGTCGAAGGCGCAGCCCACGCCATGTTGTAGATCTCCGCCGTCGGCCGCAGATTCACCGCAGGATTGCGGTGGCAGTTCAAACACCACTCCATCTGCAGAGAGTTCTGCTCATACATCAGCGGCATCTCGTCCACGCGTCCATGACAGCTCGCGCAGCCAATGCCCTTGTTCACATGAATCTCATGATTGAAGTACACAAAGTCCGGGAGGTCATGCACCTTAATCCACTGCAGCGATGCCCCTGTCGCCCAGCTCTGCCGCACCGGCTCCAGCAGCTGCGCATTCGTCCAGATCTGCGAATGGCAGTTCATACACGTCTTCGTCGGCGGAATGCCCGCGTACGAGCTCTTCTCCACCGACACATGACAATACTGGCACTGCAGCCCCAGCCCCTCCACGTGATGCTTGTGGCTGAAAGGTACCGGCTGGTCCGGACGCTGTCCCTGCCTGGTCACCCACGGCGACCGCTGCAAGCTGTTCAGCGTCACCCCGAGTGCGATGACAATCAAGCCCGCCAGCACCAGGCTTGCGCGAGCCAGGGCATTTGAGCTGCGGTCAAATACTTGCGCCATGAATCCGTTCCTGCTTCCTCTGCGTCAGAAAACCACTGTTGAGGTTGATGACTTCACATTTGCGGGTGGACAACTGGAACTCAACTTCAGCCGACATCCTGCTTGTCTGCGGCTACGAGTTTTTTCAAAATTCGAGTATAACAGCCGCAAATAAAAGATGTGACCTCTATCACTTCACCCCCAATCAATACACGGGATTTTGGTCGCTTATCGATCAAACCTTGCGCCGTGTCCGAATTTTTCTTATCCTTTCTCACCCCGTCAAAACCTCCGCACCAAGCTTCTAACTATTCCGCTTGAGTGGAATCGCCCCCCGGGGTTATCCCTTCGCCCTCTCTCTGCCCCCCTCTACCCGCGGTCTGGATCGTTCCGTCCTCGACTCTCTGCGCCTATCATTCTCCTCATGCCCCGTCCCTCAGGCCGCACCCGCAAGCTACCCTACGACCCCGCCGAAGCCGTAGCCGCACTCTCCGCCGCAGATCCCAAGCTCGCCAAACTCATCGCGCGCGTTGGCCCCTTCACCCCTCGCCTCGCCGGCCAGCAATCCCCCTTCGAAGCCCTCACCGAATCCATCATCTATCAGCAACTCCACGGCAAAGCCGCGGCCGCCATCCACGCCCGTTTGATCGCCGGCTTCCAACCCATGCCCACGCTCTCACCCATCCACCCCACACCCCAGCAGATCCTCGACGTTCCCACCCAGGAACTCCGCGCCGCCGGCCTCTCCGCCAACAAGACTCTCGCCCTCCGCGACCTCGCCGCCAAAACCCTCGACGGCACCGTCCCTTCGTTGGCGAAGATACGTCGGATGGACGACCAGGCCATCATCGACCACCTCACCCAGGTCCGCGGCATCGGCAAGTGGACCGTCGAGATGTTCCTCATCTTCCGTCTCGGCCGCCCCGACATTTTTCCCACCACCGACTACGGCATCCGCAAAGGCTTCGGCCTCACCTTCCAGGACCTCAAGCCCACCACCAAGGTCACTCCCGACCTCTTACCGAAACCAAACGTCATGGAGCGCCGCGCAAAGAAGTGGATTCCCTGGCGATCAGTCGCCACCTGGTACCTCTGGCGCGCCTGCGACCTCGCCGCCGGCCGACAGCAGCAGCCGGAGTAATCTTCGCTACCACAACCCACTCCCGCTCCCCGACACTCGCGTGCCTTTAGCCGTTTAGTTTCATAAGCGATAATGGGGTGAACCTATGCAGCGAGCCGCCTCAAAGAGCCTTGTCCGCATTGCCGCGTCCATCACCCTTCTCCTCCTGCTCCTGCTCGCCGGCAGTGAGCTGATCAAGGGCCTGGGCGCGCCCGACCAGGTGGACTTCAGGGTCTACCTCACCGCTGCCCAGTTGGTTCGCGAGCACAAGGGTGCCAAGATCTACAGCGACGCCGACACCGGCCTGAACCCCCAGATGCGCTATGCCACCGCCGGCAGCACCTTCCAGCAGACGGCCGCGCGCATCGGAATACCGGCCGTCCGCCTCTATGTCTATCCCCCCACCCTCGCCGATCTGCTCGTGCCCTTTACCTTTCTCTCCGTGCAGCATGCCAGCGATGCGTGGCTCGCCTTCAACATTCTGACCATCCTTGGCGCCGCCATGCTCATCACCTGGATGCTCTACGACACGGTCTTTCACCTGGCCTGCATCGGTTTCTTCTTCGGCATCCTTATGTTTCGCGCCAACGGATGGGGCTTTATTCAGGGCCAGATCTCGAGCGTCCTTGTCCTGCTCTGGACCGCCGGCATCGTCTGCTACGTCAAGGGGTACACCCGCACCTCAGCCGCTGTCTTCGCGCTCGCCACCGCCATCAAGCTCACACCGTTGCTCGTGCTTCTGCCCTTCCTCATGTGGCGCGAGGGCCGCTGGGTCCGCTGGTTTGCCCTCTCTCTCGCCGCCATCGGCCTCATCCTTTGTCTGGTCAATGGCCCTCAGTCGCTGCTCGATTACACGTTGCATGTCATGCCGCCCATGTCCGCCGGATTCATCTCGGCGTCCAACGTCTCCCTGCCCTCAGCATTGCAGCAGCTCTACCTCGGCCTGACAGGCGGAAACTTCATCGCGGAATATGCAACTGTTCCCCACGCGGTCGTCGTCGGGTCAAAGCTCTTCGCTGGTGCAGTGATGCTCACAGCGCTCATCGGCATCTATCGGCTCGGGCCCCTGCGCTCCGTTATGGACCGCGCGAAGATCCTCGCGCTCATCGCTCTCCTCTCGCTTTACTGTTCCCCCGTCGCTTGGCGCAGTGCCTATGGCCTCGTCTTTCTTGCAGCGTTCTTTCTATGGAACGAAGCTTTGGAGCACGGCGTCTCCAAGCTGGAGTTGCTCCTTCTCGTCCTCTGCACCCTCGAGTTCAGCTTCTTCTTCGACTCTCTCTTTCTCCGTTTCGCGCACGGAGTTTTGCTGTCCGCTACAGCCCTCCTCGCCCCCGCCTCCGGCTGCCTGCTGATCTTCTACACGCTCCACAAGATGCGTTTGTCCGAGCATGATCCGCACCCCGCTCCCACCGCTCACTCTCTTCACCCACAGCTCCGCGAAAGCGCCTGACCAACCACCTGGCTAACATCCTCGCATCGCCGCATTTCGCATCTCACACCTCGCATTTCGCATTTCAGGGGGTTCTTTGCACCTTCTTCGAAGATTCCGCATTCCCGCCGTCTTCTGCGCCCTGGCCGTGCTGCTTTGCGAGCTCATCAGCCACCCGTTCGCTGAAATGGGAATCTCCGACGACGGCCCCTATGTCGTGATGGCCCACACCCTCGCCGCCACCGGCCACATCCTCTACACAGGATGGGCTGCACCGATGCTTGTCTGGCAGCTCGTCCTCGCCGCCGCCTTCGTAAAGCTCTTCGGCTTCTCTTACTCCGTAGTCCGCATGAGCACCATCCTCATCGCGATGGCCATGGCCTTCGTTCTGCAGCGCATCCTGGTCCGCGCCAATATCTCTGAGCGCAACGCCACGTTCGGCACCCTCACCCTCGTCCTTTCGCCTCTCTACCTGGTTCTCTCCGCTACGTTTCTCACCGACATCACCGGCCTCTTCGCCATCGTCATCTGCCTCTACGGCTGCCTGCGCGCCCTGCAATCCATCACCGACAACAGCGCTATCGCCTGGCTCTGCTTCGCCGTGATCACCAATGCCGTCTTTGGAACCTCCCGCCAGATCGCCTGGCTCGGCATCCTCGTCATCCTTCCCTCCACCCTCTGGCTCCTGCGCTCGCGCAGCCGCGCCCTCCTCGCTGGATCGGCCGCCACCCTCGCCGGTGTGCTCTTCATCGTTGCCTGCCTGCAGTGGCTCAAGCATCAGCCCTACTCCATTCCCGAGCACCTTCTGCCCGACATCTTCCCCTTCGCCCACACCCTCGGCGAATTTGTCCACACGTTCCTCGATATCCCCTTCCTCCTCCTCCCGCTCTTCGCGCTCTTCCTTCCGCAACTCTGGAAGACCCGCCCCCGCATCCGCATCCTCATCGCCGCGATCGCCCTGGTCTACCTTCTGCTGGCCATCCACCTGCGGTACACACACCCCGACTTCCTCCTCGAGCCCACCGCCGGTGCCCGTGGCGGCTGGGTTGGCGTCCACGGCATCCACGAGGGCACCGACCTCCTCGGCGAGCCTCCCATCCTGCTCCATACCGGCCTGCAGATTCTGATCACGATTGTCTCCATCGGCGGCCTGCTCGGCCTGCTCGCTTCCTTCCTGTGGCACAACCCATCGCTTGCGGCCGACCCCGCGTCTACCGGCACGTCGTATCCCGCCGTCTCCTGGAAGCAGCTCGCGATCCTCCTCGTGCCCTACACCGCCGTGTACACGCTGCTTCTTCTTCCGCGCGCCACCAACCTGCTCTTCGATCGCTACATGCTGGGCCCGCTCATCGTCCTCGTCCTCTGTCTCGTCCGTTACTACCAGCACAAGGTCGATCCCCGCATCCCCGTCGCCGGCCTTCTCCTGCTCGCGATCATGGCAGCCTTCGGCGTCGTTCTTACCCACAACACGTTCGCGTTCTATCGCGCCCGTGTAGCCCTCGCCGCCGAACTTCACGCTGCAGGCATTCCCGACACCTCCTTCGACGACGGCTGGGAGCACAACTTTGATGTCGAGCTTCAGCACTCCAACCACATCAACTTCCCGACCATCACCATCCCGGCCCACGCCTACATCCCCACACCCCAGCCTTCGCCGTTCCACTGCCATGCCTTCTGGTACGACTACACGCCACACATCCATCCTCTCTACGGCGTCTCCTTCGATCCCAGCGCCTGCTATGGTCCCGCGCCCTTCGCTCCAGCGCACTACTCCCGCTGGCCCTACGCCACACCCGGCACCCTCTACGTCGTCCGCTACACGTCACCTTCGCATCCATGACCGATTGCTATCCTGTAACCACGATGCAGCCCTCCTGCATCGCTTGATCGAAGCAACGCTCAACCTTCCCTGGAGGCTCATTGCAACTCGTCCGCAGGTACCGCATTCCAGCCTTGTTCTGTGCCCTCTGCGTGCTGGTCTGCGAACTCGTCAGCCGCCCCTACGCCAACATGGGTATCTCTGACGACGGCCCCTACATCCTCATGGCACAAACCCTCGCCTCCACCGGACACGTCGTTTACAACGGGTGGGCGGCAGCCATGATCGGCTGGCAGCTCTACATCGGCGCTGTCTTCATCAAGATCTTCGGCTCTTCTTTCACCGCCGTGCGCATGAGCACACTCTTCGTTTCCTTGGCAACCGCCTTTCTCCTGCAGCGCACCTTGGTCCGTTCCGGAATCACCGAGCGTAACGCGGTCATCGCCACGCTCGCCCTGGCTCTTTCTCCGCTCTACCTCTTGCTCTCCGTCACCTACATGAGTGACATCTTTGGCCTCTTCGCCGCCCTCATCTGCCTCTACGGTTGCCTCCGCGCCCTCCAGTCCGCCACGCCTCGCGGCGCGATCCTCTGGCTATGCTTCGCTGTCGCTACCAACGCTCTCTTCGGAACCGCACGTCAGATCGCCTGGCTGGGCGTTCTCGTCATGGTCCCGTCCACCCTCTGGCTGCTTCGCGCCCAGCGCCGCGTCCTGATCGCGGGATCCGCCGCCACTCTCGCCGGAGCGCTCTTCATCTTCGCCTGCATGCAGTGGCTCAAGCGACAGCCCTACGTCCTTCCGCCGCAACCCCTGCCGGCTCATTTCCCGCTTGCCAGCAGTCTTCTTACACTCGCAGATTTCTTTCTCGCCATTCCCTTCCTTCTGCTTCCCATCATGGCCCTCTTCCTTCCCACCCTTCGCAAGAGCCGCCCCGCGGTCCTTGCGATCCTCGCCCTCGTCCTCCTCGGCTATCTCTTTCTCGGCATCTACCCGAGCCATCTGCGTGGGAATTTTCCGCTCGAACCAACCATGGGCGGTGGAGGCAACTGGATAAGCGTGCACGGAATCCACGAAGGTCATCAGCTCCACGGCAATCCGCCCCTGTTTCTCAACGTCCCCGCACAGGCATGGATCACCCTCATCTGTTTTGGTGGCTTGCTCGCCATTCTGGTCTCCCTGCTGCCGTTTTATAGGATGCATCCTCATAGCACGTTGCCATCCGTGAAATCCCCGCAGGATCTCTCGTGGAAACAACTTGCCATCCTTCTTGTGCCATTCGCCTTCGCGTACACAGCTCTTCTGATTCCGCGCACGGCCACGGGCTGGATCTACGACCGCTACACGCTGGAGCTGGGCCTGGTCGCTCTCATCTGTCTGGTCCGCTATTTCCAGGAGCAGATTCAATCGCGCATTCCGCTTCTGGGCATTGCCCTGGTCGCGACGATGGCCGTCCTCGGCGTCGCCATCACCCACAATCATTTTTCCGTGTATCGCGCTCGCGTCGCCCTCGCCGCAGAGCTCCGTGCCAACGGAATCCCTGACACCTCCGTCGACAACGGCTTTGAGCAGAACTTCATCGTTGAACTCCAACACGCCGACCACATCAATGACAAAACGATCGTGTATCCCTCGACGGCCTATGTCCCCACACCTCCTCTTCCCGCCAGCACCTGCAAGATGTTCTGGCACGACAAGACCCCCCACATCACCCCGATCTACGGCATCTCCTTCGACCCCCACCCCTGCTACGGCCCCGCCCCCTTCGCCCCCGCCGTTTACACCCGCTGGCTAGCTTCCAGCCCCGAAGCGCTCTACGTCGTCCGCTATACACCCGTCGCCACACCCTAGACCTTACCGTCCGCTTGCTAACCTGTAGCCATTGGACGACTCCCGCGCACCCTGCATCTGACCTACTCGCCGCGCTGTCTTGGAGGCTAATTGGAACTCGCCCGCAAGTTTCGTATCCCGGCTCTCTTCTGCGCATCGGCCGTGCTCGTCTCCGAACTCATCAGCCGTCCCTACGCCAACATGGGCGTCTGCGACGACGGCCCTTACATCCTCATGGCGCACACCCTCGCCACCACCGGACACATCGCCTATAACGGATGGGCGACGGCTATGCTCGGCTGGCAACTCTATATCGGCGCCGCCTTCATCAGGCTCTTCGGTTTTTCCTTCACTGCCGTGCGCATGAGTACGCTCCTGGTATCGCTGGCACTCGTTTTCTTCCTGCAGCGCACCTTTGTCCGCGCCGGCATCACGGAGCGTAATGCAACCCTGGCCACTCTCGCTCTGGTTCTTTCACCCCTCTACCTCATGCTCTCGGTCACCTACATGACCGATATCTTTGGCCTCTTCGCCATCGTCCTCTGTCTCTATGGCTGCCTGCGCGCCCTGCACTCCGCAACACCGAATTCGACGATTCTCTGGCTCTGCTTCGCTGTCGCTGCCAACGCTCTGTTCGGAACCGCCCGCCAGATCGCCTGGCTAGGCGTTCTCGTCATGGTCCCTTCCACTCTCTGGCTGCTTCGTGCCCAGCGCCGTATCTTGATCGCTGGATCAGCCGCCACTCTCGCCGGAGCGCTCTTCATCTTCGCCTGCATGCAATGGCTCAAGCACCAGCCTTACTCGGTCCCGGAACACATTTTTCGCGAAGCTTTCCCGATCGCCGATACCTTTTGGATCCTGACTCACCTTTTCCTCGAAGTCCCTTTCATTCTCCTCCCTATCCTGGGCTTGTTTCTGTTCAGAATCCGCAAGAGCGGCCCCCGCGGCCTCCTGATCATCTCCGCGCTCATCTTCGGCTACCTCTTCCTTAGCTTCTATCCCAGCCATCTCCGCGGAGAGTTCGTGCTGGAGCCCACCATCAACGATTGGATGAGCTCGCGCGGAGCGTTTCTCTTCATTCAGCTTCATGGTATGCCACCTGTATTCCTGCCAGAATGGTTGCAACTCTTGCTCACCATCGCTTCCCTGGGCAGCTTGCTCGGCCTGATCGCTGCGCTCCTTCGCCCCAGGCCAGCAGCCATCGCAGAGCCCGCCTCGGTCCAAATTTCGTGGAATCAGCTCGGCGGATTGGTCGTCCCCTTCGCGCTCGCTTACATCCTGATCCTCGTTCCTCGAGCCACCACCGCGATCCTGAGCGACCGATACCTCCTCGGTCTGCTCGTCGTCGCCATGCTCTGCCTCACCCGGTACTACCAGGACAGCATCCAGTCTCAGCTTCCACTCGCTACGGTTCTTCTCGTCGGCGTGATGGCCCTCTATGGCGTGACCTTCACCCATAATGCATTCGCGTTTTATCGCGCCCGCGTAGCCCTGGCCGACGAACTCCGCGCCGCTGGCGTTCCCGACACTTCGGTCGACAATGGCTGGGAATACAACTTGAACGTTGAGCTGCAGTACGCCACCCACATCAATGATCCCCACATTCTGGTCCCCGCACACTCCCACGTCCTGCCTTCACCTCCAGGTCCCATCGGCATCTGCCCCATGCCAGATTTCTGGAGGGAGTACACCCCCCATATCCGCCCTGTTTACAGCGTCTCCTTCGATCCGGACGCCTGCTACGGCCTCGCCCCCTTCGCCCCTATCCACTACTCCCGCTGGCTAGCTTCCAGCCCCGGAGCGCTCTACGTTGTCCGCAATACACCCCACTCCCAGCCTTAGCCACGCGACATCTTTCTCCAGAATTCTGAAGCACGCACGTTTGCTATCCTGAGGCAGACCCACACCTTTCCATACCCACTACCTAATGAATCGGGCAACAATGCAGATCGTTTATAAGTACCGCATTCCAGCTCTTTTCTGCGCACTCGCCGTCCTGCTCTGTGAGAGCATCGCGCATCCCGTCGCGAATATGGGATTATGCGACGACGGCCCCTATATCCTGATAGCGCAAACCCTCGCCAACACTGGCCGCGTCATCTACAACGGTTGGCCAGCCGCCATGCTTGGCTGGCAGCTCTATCTTGGCGCCGCCTTCATCAAGCTCTTCGGCTTTTCCTTCACTACCGTCCGCAGCTCTACGCTCCTCGTAGCTATCGTCATGGCCTTTGTCCTCCAGCGCACCCTTGTTCGCGCCAGCATTACCGAGCGAAACGCCACCGTCGGCACCCTCGTGATCGTTCTGTCGCCGCTCTCTCTCCTGCTCTCCGTTTCCTTCATGAGCGACATCTTTGGCCTCTTCGCGATCGTTATCTGCCTGTATTGCTGCCTCCGCGCTCTGAGCGCCCTTACGACTCAGCGCACACTCCTCTGGATTTACTTCGCCGTTATCAGCAACACAATCTTCGGAACCTCCCGCCAGGTCGCGTGGCTGGGAGTTTTCGCGTTGGTCCCTGCAACCCTCTGGCTCCTCCGCTCGCAGCGCCGAGTTCTCCTCCTCGGCACACTAGTAAACCTCGCCGGCGGCCTCTGCGTCTTCGTGTGTCTGCGCTGGTTTGCGAGGCAGCCGTACATCCAACCAGAACATCTGCTTCCGCCCCAATATCTTCCGGCCTCAACCATCTTCATCAACATCGTCCACGCCTATCTCGAAACTTCCTTCCTCCTTCTTCCCGTCATCACGGTTTTCGCCGCGGGAATCTGGAGGGACCGTCGCACTCTCTCAATCGCTGCTTTCGTCTCTCTGTGTTACATCGCGCTGAGCATCCAGCGAGGATTTATCCCTATGCTGCAACCACCCATGGGCGACTGGGTCACCGTGTTCGGCACCGTTCATGAGGTCGGCATTAACGGCGAACCCACAATTCTGCTGCGAACCTGGGTGCGCGTGCTGATCACCATTGCGTCTTTGGGCGGCCTGCTGGGCTTGGCAGTATCTTTCATCCGTGCCCGCAGACACCCGCCAATAGCAGCTCACGCAAAGCTCTCCTGGCGGCAGATGGATGTACTGCTCGGCTCATTGATTGTCGCCTATACGGTTCTTCTTATCCCCCGCGCAGCCACCGTCGGACTCAGTGACCGATACGTGCTGGAACTGGCCGTCCCCGCCTCATTCTTCCTGTTGCGTTATTACCAGGAAAATTTCCATTCGCGCCTGCCGCGCGCCTCGGTCCTGTTACTTGTCATCGGCGCCCTCTACGGCATCCTCACTACCCGCAATACCTTTGCGCTCTACAGGGCACGCGTTGCTATTGCGGACGAGCTCGGCGCCAATGGCATCCCCGACACCTCTGTCGACAACGGTTGGGAGTACAACTTCAACGTCGAACTGCAGCACGCCCCCTCCCTCAACGACTACCGCATCGCCACACCCGCCAACGCCTACGTGCCCACGCCTCCCCTCCCTGACGGCCTCTGCAACCTGATCTGGCATGACGACACGCCGCACATTAACCCGCACTACGCCATCTCCTTCGACCCCAATGCCTGCTACGGCCCTGCCCCCTTCGCGCCCGTTGGTTACTCCCGCTGGCCCTTCCAAACCCCCGGCACTCTTTACGTTGTGTGGTTCACGCCCCCGGCCAAACCCTAGGGCCCCGAACCACCTTGCTATCCTTGTAGACGATGGTTGCAACTCGCCGTACACCCTCAACAACCGCTGCTCCCCAACGTTACCTTTGCGTCCACGGCCACTTCTACCAGCCGCCGCGCGAGAACCCCTGGCTTGAAACCGTCGAGCTCCAGGAATCCGCCGCACCCTACCACGACTGGAACGAGCGCATCACCTCCGAGTGTTATGCCCCCAACGGCGCCTCCCGCATCGTCAACCACGAGCATCAGATCATCCGCATCGTCAACAACTACGCCCGCATGAGCTTCAACTTCGGGCCCACCTTGCTCAGCTGGCTCGAAGACTTCGCTCCCCGCACCTACCGCATGATCCAGGATGCCGACCAGGCCAGCGCCTCGCTCTACTCCAATCACGGCTCCGCCCTCGCCCAGGTCTACAACCACATCATCATGCCGCTCGCCTCCGAGCGCGACGCCCGCACCCAGATCCGCTGGGGCATTGCCGACTTCGAGCACCGCTTCGGCCGCAAGCCCGAAGGCATGTGGCTCGCCGAAACCGCCGTCTCCCGCTCCGTCCTAGACCTCCTCGCTCAGGAACGTATCCAGTTCACCGTCCTCGCTCCCCACCAGGCCGCCCGCGTCCGCAAGCTCTCAACCGAATCCCCCACCCCACCGGGTGCCCCATCTTCGCCGATGGCCTCATCGTCGGCTAAGGTGGGAGGAGCCGCAGCCGATTCCGAATGGCTCGAGACCCCCGACGCCACCGTCGACCCCACCGTCGTGCAGCCGCCAGCGGGATCCGATTGGATCGAAACTCCCGACGCCACGGTCGACCCTACCCAACCCTATCTCGTCAAGCTCGATAACGGCCGCTCCATCGCCGTCTTCTTCTACGACGGCCCTCCCTCCCGCGCCATCGCCTTCGAAGGTCTCCTCAACGACGGCGAAACATTTGCCCGCCGTCTCCTCTCCAACTTCAACCCCGACAAGCCAGCCTCCGAACCTCAGCTCGTCCACGTTGCCACCGACGGCGAATCCTACGGCCACCACCACAAACACGGCGAGATGGCTCTCAGCTACGCCCTCAACTACATCAAGGACAACAACCTCGCGCGCCTTACCAACTACGGCGAGTTCCTCGAAAAATTTCCGCCCACCTGGGAGGCCGAGGTCGTCGAGAACACCTCCTGGTCCTGCGCCCATGGCGTCGAGCGCTGGCGTTCCGACTGCGGCTGCAGCAGCCGCTCCGACTGGAATCAGCGCTGGCGCGGCCCTCTGCGCGAGGCCCTGGATCTCCTCCGCGACCGCACCGCACCCTTCGCCGAAGCAGTGTCGAAGCCTCTCCTCAAAGATCTCTGGGCCGCACGCGACGCCTACATCCACGTCATCCTCGATCGCTCCTCCGACAACCTCGACCGCTTCTTCTCAGCCCACGCCACCCGCACCCTCACCGCCGCCGAACGCATCACCGTGTTCGAACTCCTCGAGCTCGAGCGCCATACCCAGCTCATGTACACCTCCTGCGGCTGGTTCTTCGACGACATCTCCGGCATCGAGACCGTGCAGATCATCGCCTACGCCGGCCGTGTGATTCAACTCGCAAGTAAGCTCTTCGGAACGGCCACCGGTCCGGGTACCCCGCATCTCGACTCTGAGATGCGGGCAACAGCCACCACCCTCGAAGCCGACTTCCTCTCCATCCTCGCCCGCGCCGAGAGCAACGATCCCGACGCCGGCACCGGCGCCGACGTCTACCGCCGCTTCGTCAACGCCGGCCGCCTCGACCTCGAAAGCGTTGGCGCCCACTACGCCATCAGCTCCATGTTCCGCAGCTATCCCGACGCCGGCAACATCTTCTGCTTCGACGTCAACCGTCACTCCTACGACGTCATCACCTCTGGCCGCGGCCGCTTCGCCGTCGGTCGCGCCACCCTCTGCTCCCGCATCACCGAGGAGTGCGAGGACATCTGCTTTGTCGTCCTTCACCTCGGCGACCAGAACCTCTCCGCCGCCGTCAAACGCTACACCCCGCAGGACGCCGCCGCCTGGGAAACCTTCATCACCAACGCCCGCAACTCCATTCGCCACGCCAATCTTCCCGAGCTCATCCGCTTCATCGACGGCTACTTCGACAGCACCCTCTACTCCCTCACCTCGCTCTTCGCCGACGAGCAGCACCGCATCCTCCAGAGCATCCTCAACCAGACCCTCTCCGAAGTTGAAGGCTCGCTCATCCGCATCTACAACGAGCACGCCACCCTGCTCGATTTCCTCGCCGACGCCAACGTCGCCGCACCTCCCGCCCTCGCCCTCACCGCCGGCTTCGCCATCAACGCCAGCCTGCGCCGCTTCCTCGAAGCCGAAACCTTCGACTCCGCCGAGATCGCTCGTCTCCTCCACCGCGCCGAAGTCGATCACGTCACCCTCGACAACGATCTCCTCAGCTACACCGCCGACAAGCGCATGAAGCGCGCCATGGTTCGCCTTGAAGCCGCCGCCGAACAGCAGGCCCCGCAGAACCTCTCCATCCTCAATGAAACCCTCGCTATCGCCGAGTCCCTCCGCACCCTCCCCATGGAAGTCAACCTCTGGCAGGCGCAGAATATCTGGAACGACCTCCTCCGCCGCTCCGACGCCACCTACTGGTCCCGCGAGTGGCGCGAAGGCTTCCGCAAAGTCGGCCGCGCCCTAAAAATCTCCGTCGACGATCTCGTCGTCGACCTCAGCGTCCGCACCTTGTAGCTCTCCTACTGCGCCGGCTTCTCCAACCTCTCGCCCAACGCCACCGGCGTCCCAAAATCCGGCGCCCCATCCTTCCCCCACGTGAACTTCTGAATCCGCGGCGACCGCATCCCGCCGCATCCCATCCCGGGCCCTGGATTCGCGTGATAAATAATCCAGTCCTGCTTTCCATCCGGCGACGTGAAGAACCCGTTATGTCCCGGCGAGTACGCATGCGCCGTCGCGTCCGTGCTCAGCAGCGGATGATCGATCTTCGTCCAGCTCTTCGCATCCAGCGGATCTGCATCACGATCCGCCTCCAGCGCCCCCAGCGAATAAAAATCCGTCCAGCACCCCGACGCCGAATACACAATGAACATCTTCTTCCCATGAGCCAGGAACTCCGGCCCCTCGTTCACATTCACATGCCGCCCCGGCAGGTCGCCATGTTTCTCCCAGTCGTATACCGGCTCCGAGATCAACGTCCGCGGCGAATCGATCGTCCACGCATTCTTCATGTGCGCAATGAATAAATCCTGCTCCCCATCCACCGCCCCCTTCCACCCCGACCTCACCAAATAGTGCTGCCCCCGCAACTCAAACGTCGTCGCATCGATCGCCCACCGGTCCGTCGCGTCTCCCACCTTCCCCAGCAATCTCCATGTTCCTTGCATCGGATCGTCGCTGTCGTTCTCCACCACAAAGATCCTGTGCCCCGAATTCTCTCCCGCGTCCGCCGCAAAATAGATGTACCACTTCTTTCCCCACCGATGCAGCTCCGGCGCCCATACCTCCTTCGACCACGCATGCCCCGGCTCCGGCGTCCACACCGCCTTCACCTCCGCATTCCGCAGATCCGTAATGTCCGCCGTCTTGCGCAGCGTCAAATTCCGTCCCTCAGAATTCGAGTAGTAGTAGAACCCCTTCCAATACACCACCCACGGATCGGGCCCTCGCTCCAGCAGCGGATTCGTAAACGTGTCCGTCTTCACCGCACTCCCCACCGCCGCATTTCCCACCGCACCCGTCTGCGCCACACCCAGCGAGCCGCCGCCCAACACCACCGCCAACACCATCCATCCCATCGTCATCAGGCCAAATCTCCTCCAGCCATTCTAAGGACATCCGCGCCCCCCGCCAGCACCCCTAATCTCCCGCCTTTGCCACCGGCCACACCGGGCTGGCCAGGCGAATGTTCATCATCGGCCCGTCCCCATACAACGGACCCTGCGATCGAGCGAACGTCGGCGCCGATCCGCGAATGATCCACACCTGGATATTCGGCGGCGCCTTCCCCACCAGCGGCGCAATCAACCCGATGGCTCCGCCCAGCACGATCTTAATCTCGTAATGGGTCGCCTTCGACGCCACCTCGACCACCGAACAGTTCTCCTCGCCAAGATTCGTGATCACCAGCTTCACCACCCGCGGCTTCGGCGCCATCACCACCATCTCCACCGTCATCCCCTGCTGCGCCGCCTGCATGTTCTCCATCACCACCGGAATCAGCCCATTCGCCAGGTCCGTTGGCAGCGTCATGTGCTGGCTCGTTACGTCCACCTTGCCATCTTTATTGCTCGACCGCACCGTCACCATGCCGCTCGTTGCGTCGATCAGCACATCCAGCGGATGAGGAAACGATGGCCCCTTCTGCACATGACGATCGCTGATCAAATGAAAGGTCCTATGCTGCGTGTACACCGTCGTCTCATCGTCCACCGAACCATCCTTGAAGTGGAAGATCGTCTCCGAGGTGATCCGATCGCCACGCACAAACTGCAGGCTGTCTCCCGAAGCCACCACGCTCCCGCCCTCCGAACGCAGCTCCAGAAATCCGTGAAAGCTTCCCTGCACATACCGCACCGGCATCGCATCCGCCCGCGCTCTCGGCATCCACCCCAACAACAGCAACGCAATCAGCGTCCCGGACATGAAGCTTTGCGCGGACGAGCGTACGCGTTGCGTGGAAGAATTTGAGAGTTGCGCAGCAAGACGCAAGCAGGGTGCAGACGACCGTTTCATAGCATCTCCATGACAGGCGACAAAGCCTCGAATGCACCTCAATCGCCTGTTAGAGATGTTTTCCACCGCGTTCGTGTCTCAAGGTAGATGGCACCCTTCATCGCATCAGTTGCACCATGCAGCAGTCCTATCCACGTAAAGTCCATCGCCAGCCACGCGAAGCCCATCGCCGTCCGCGCAGGACCTCGCGTCCTTTACCCTCCTCGTCCACATCCGCATGCCGTTCGCCGATCACAAAATCCAACTCATTGGACAGAACTCGCTCTCGATCTCACCATCTTCGGCGCCGCCTGGGTTCTGGCCGACTCGTTCGCCCGGCTCAACCTTGTCAAGCCCCCACGCCTTCCCCGTCTGGCATAACTCCATGAAAACACTGCCGATAGAGTTCCAGGAAACTTGGCATAGTTACCCCCGCCGCTCTCGATAATGGAACTAGCGCATCGTCTTGAAACAGCCGGAATGCTCCCCAAGACACACGGAATTCCCTTTTGGAGACAGTTCAATTATTTGGGCGCCAAGGTGATAGGCGTCACATAGACATCGGTGTGCAATCTTATACATTGGTTGAACAGACGGGCTACGCCGAGCTCTATATGCCCAAGGTCGATGCCGTCGCCAGCACGTGGGGCGGCATAACTTTTGCCCCATGCCCCCCTACATCCGGTCCTCCCATGAAGGCAGACTTCCATAAGCGTAATAAATACGCTGACTAACCCACGCGTTCAGCAACGGGTTGTCCCAAAACGTCCTTGAATCGATTGAGAGCCCAATGCGGGCATTTGTGTTGGGCTTCGCGTTCCTGAGAGCGCGCTAGAGACGACTCAGTACAGGCCGTCAAGCAACACATCGAGCATATCGAAATCCACCGTCTTGTCTGGATTCCACCGATGAACAAAGTACCGTTTGGGATCAATCATGTTTCACCGTGTTCGTACGTCAAAAGCAAAAACAGCCCCCTTCCGGGGGCTAAGGCTGCTTTACTCTTGGCCCAAATTTAGTCCTGCCCCATATATATTTTGTCTGAGCTAGATTGAACGGTAATAAATACGCTGACTAAGGATTGCAAACGGAATACTTTGGGCCAAAAAAACACCGGGGGGGGTGCCCCCAACGCCACAACCATCCTTCCCTAAGTCGGCTCGGACATATCAGCCGGCTCCATAAGCGGCTATAGTCCCGCGCAGAGCCACGCCGAGAACCGAGTGCTGATGACGTGCCGTCCCACGATCGGGGACGGCATTACATCCGTCCCTACCCTCTCCAGAAGCTGATCACCAAACCGCCCGCCACGATCAGGCTTCCGCCTACCCAGATCGGAGCGGTCGGCGATTGCTGAAACCGCACCTTCGCCACCACCTGCGCCACCACGAAGAACAGCGCCACATACGCTCCCAGCAGCTTGCCAAAGTCCCACTGCGGCAGGTTCACGCTCAGCCCATAGAACCCCAGCACCGCGACGCCAGCCACAAACCACAACGCCCGCTGCGCACCCGACGAGCGATACAGACCCGACTGGAAGAACGAATCCCCCAGTACCTCCAACGATGCCGCCACCACCAGCACCACGAACGCTCCCAACGGCGAAGACACCATCTGATTCAGCACGCTCTTCATCGCACTTCTCCTCACCCGCAAATATTCTGGAATGCATCCGAGTCTACTAGACCGCAGCGTTCTCGCCTCAACACGGCGATCGCACCTGCATGCAAATACAGATAGACTGGTGACTCACACCAACCAAACCCAAGCCAGCGGAACGATCCGTGTGCCAGAGGAGCTGTACGTGATATTGATCGGCTATCTATTAATGGTCTCCGGTTGGTTGCTGGTCGTGGCGTCCCTTTTCCTGCTCGGCGGCCTCGGGCAACGCTTCGCCTTCGTCATCGCTGGCCTGTTGGTCGAGCTCCTCGGTCTCACCCTCATCGCTCTCCGCTATCGCTCCCTGCAAAGAGGCCCCGAATGACCCCTGACCTCTGCCTTGTCTGCATCATCCTCATCCCGCTCGCCGCAACTGGCCTTGCTCTCATCCATCAGGGCCTCGGTCGCTCCCGAAGTGCAGCGCACGCCATGCTCGCCACGCTCTGCTCCCTGGCCATCGCCGCGATCGTCTTCGTCCTGATCGGATCCTCCTGGATGGGCTTCTCGGGAGGTCTCGCTCACACCCTCCACCTCGCCGGCAAATCCATCGACTGGCTCGGCGCCGAGCCACTCTTCGCCACCGGCCTCACCTCCAACGGCACTCACGGCTCCTACCCAGCGTTCGTGCTCGCCTTTGGCATCTTCGCTGCAGGCCTCGCCTCCATCATCCCGATCAGCGCTGGCACGGACCGCTGGCGTCTCGCCACCATCTGCGCCGCGAGCGCCCTCTTCGCCGCCATCATCTTTCCCCTCTTCGCCCACTGGGTCTGGAGCAACGGCTGGCTCGCCCAGCTCTCCCCGCTCTTCGGCCTCCCTCCCTTCGTCGACCTCGGCGGAGCCGCAATCCTTCACGTCCTTGGCGGTCTCGCCGCTCTCTCCGTCGCCTGGATCCTCGGCCCGCGCCAAGGCAAGTACGCCGACCGCATCGCCACCGCCATCCCCGGCCACAACATCGTGCAAGTCCTCTTCGGCTGCATCCTCGCCCTCATCGGCTGGATCGGCCTCGACTGCGCCGCAGCCATCCTCTTCTACCGCATCACCTATCCCGAAATCCTCCTCACCCTCATTAACGCAGTCCTCTCCGCCTCCACCGGCTGCCTGGCCGCAGTCGTCACCACCCAGCTTCGCTACCGCAAGCCCGACGCCTCCCTCAGCGCCAACGGCTGGATCGCCGGCCTCGTCGCCGGCTCGGGCGGCTGTGGTCTTCTCTCTCCCCTCGCAACCATCCTCATCGGCCTCGTCGCCGGCGCGCTCGTCACCCTGCTCGTCGAGACCCTCGAGCTGCGCCTCTTCATCGACGACCCCGGCGGCGCCATCTCCGTCCACCTCGGAGCCGGCCTGTGGGGTATTCTCGCCTTCGGCCTGTTCGCCCCCACCATCGGCTCGCGTCCAGCCCTCATCCTCACGCAACTCATTGGAATCGCGACGCTGCTGGGCGTGATGTTCCCCCTCATCCACATCTTGCACCGACTACTCAACAAGCTCATTCCCTTCCGCATAGACGCCGACGGCGACTGGCAGGGCATGGACATCCGCGAGCTGGGCGCCGGCGCCTACCCCGAGTTCGTCGTTCATGCCGACGAGTTCGTCCCGCGTTAGCGAACCCTCGATCGCTGCGAATTATCTTTTTAGTGATGCCGCGAAACCAGCAACAGCAATCCGAACAACAGCACCGGTATCAGCGCCAACCCCGCATACAAAAGAATTCGCCGTCGCTCGGGCGATCGCCGCGTCCTCCAGCGCTCCGCATCCGGGCGCGCAGCCACTCCCACTTCTTCCTGGTGCCGCAGATCGTGTGCCATCTCCCGCGCACTGGCATACCGGTTCTTCGGCTCGCGCTCCATCGCGCGATACACAATCTCCTGCAGCTGCGGCGAAATCGATGGCTCTAGCTCTCTCGGTGGCACCGGCTGATTCAACAGCCGGTCATTCATCACGGCAAACGGGTTCGGCCCCGAAAACGGCACCACACCCGTCAGCATCTCGTACAGCATCACTCCTAGAGCATAGATGTCACTGCGCGCATCGCCACGCTTGCCTCGCACCTGCTCTGGCGAAATATAGTCAGGCGTCCCCATGCTCTGCGAAAAGTGCGCAAACGTGAGCCGTCGCGCACCAGCACTCGCAGCGATGCCGAAATCGATCAAGTGAATCTCATCGTCATCCCCCACCATGATGTTCTCAGGCTTTAGATCGCGATGCGCCACGCCATTTGCGTGAACGTAATCCAACGCATCGCAGATGCCGATCATCAGCTTCACCGCGCGCTCTACCGGTAGTTTCTTTTCCTCGTTCAACATCTGGCGCAGCAGCCGGCCATCCAGCCACTCCATCACCATATACACCTGCGTGCGCTCAGGATTCGCAAAGACCTTCATCACGCCCGGGTGATCGATGCGCGTGCCAATCTCCTCCTCGCGACGAAAGCGATCGAACATCGTTGGATCGCTCTCCACCTCAGGATGCGGCACCTTGATCGCAACCTGCAGCCCACTCTTCAGATCGCGCGCGCGAAACACCGTCGCCATGCCGCTGGTCGCAACAACGTCCTCCAGCTCATAACCGTCGAGCTTGTCACCGGGTCGAAGTGTAAGATTCGGCGCGATCATCTATAGCAACCTGTACGGTCGGCCACGATAAAGCCCCATTCGTTCTATCGTCTTTACACGAATCAACTGCACGCTGACATTATCCTGGCCACCGGCCTCATTGGCCGCCGCCACCAGCGCGTCCGCCGCCTTCTCCAGATCGCGGTTGCGCAGAATGATCTGAAGGATCGCAGTGTCCGGCACGTATCCATATAACCCGTCCGTGCAGAGCAACAGCACGTCGCCCGGAAGAATATTTACCGTGATGGTGTCCGCAGCGACAAACAACTCATTGCCGAGGGACCGCGTCAGTACGTGGCGTCCGTCATGCGCCGCAGCCTCTTCCTTCGTGAGAATACCCAGCCTCACCTGCTCAGCGGCCATCGTATGATCCCGTGTCAGCTGCGTTCCATTGCCGTTGCGAAAGAGGTAGCAACGCGAATCGCCAACATGTGACACAACCGCCGAGTCGAACCGCAACGCACACGCAACAAACGTCGTTCCCATGCGCGCACCCCGCAGCGCGGTAGCCAGCCCAGCGTCATACACCGCAGCATTGGCCTCCTGCACCAGCCGCGGCAGCAACGACACATGCATCACGCCTTTAGGAATCTTGCGGAAGCCCTCCAGCGCCGTCGTCAACGCAAGCGCCGAAGCAACCTCTCCTTGTTCATGACCGCCCATCCCATCGGCCGTCGCAAAAAACCACCCCTGCGACTGCACCTGCGCCGATCCCATGGGCAGCACATGGCCAATAGCATCTTCGTTGTTCGACCGTACCCTTCCCGGGTCGGTTCGTTCTGCGAACTCAAGATCGAGCATAAGAGAGTCTATACGCCGTTCAGAATCACGAAATCCAACCCCGCGACCTCAGTCTACGCCGAAGTCGGCCGCGATTCGATCAGGGCCGTTTTCCCTGCTGCCTTACCCGTCTTCAGGAAGTGGAAACTGCCATAAATGCCCCACACTGCCGCAATCCCAAGCGCCAGCAGCGGCTCCATCTTCGTGCCGTAGCCCATGAACGGCCCCACAAGATAAAAACCCATGCACGCAAGATTGGCGCACAATCCAAACAGCGGAATCGCCAGATGCCGCACCGCGCTAAACCTCGGATGCTTATGATAAGCAACCATGCACAGCGTGCAACTGAGCGCATACAGGAGAAACGTGCCAAAGTTAGAAGCCAACGTTACCGTCAGAAGACTGTTCGGCAGAGCGGCCATCTTGTCGTGCGTCGTGTAACCGAAGCTCGAAAAGATGCCGTTCGGAATCGAAGCGATCGCCGATGCTGTTGGTGCGCTGCTATCTCCAAACACCAGCATCACCGCGATGCACCCGATTACAGCCGAGATCGCAGCCAGTGTCCACACCGCACGATGCGGCGTCAGGTTGTTCTTGTGCAGCAGGCCAAAGCGATTCGAAACCTCTTGGTCCTTACCCATCGCATAGGTCACACGCGCGCCCGTATTCATACATGAGAGCGTCGTTCCAATCAACGCCAGCACCACCGTCGCCGCCTCCGCAAGCATGAACGTGCGTCCATGTCCTTGCCCGAACAGCGCATCCCCCACCATCACCATCATGTCGCCAATCGGCGCCGCCGATCCCGTCGCGCTCTGCATCGTGTAGCCACTATTCAGAAAATAATTCTCAGCAAAATATGCGAAGCAATAGAACACCACCCCCTGCACCAGCAGCGACGTGATCACCGCAATGGGCACGTCTTTCTTCGCATTCTTTGCTTCTCCTCCCATCGTTGTCACCGACTCAAATCCCACCAGGATCAGGATCGCGACCGTCGCCTGGATAAACACCCAGCTCCAACGATGCGGGCTCACTACCGACTTCGCGTCTTTGTGGGTAAGGAAGTTTCCCGCAGCGTCGTGCTCCGGATAGCTGACGTGATACGGAACCGGCTTGCCACTCGCATCCAATTGCGGCAGTGGCACTCCATTCAGGTCGCGCACGATCGTGTCCGTCGAAACTCCGCCCACCATCGCCGTCGCCGTCTTGAATTCGTAGGTGTACGCTTCACCGCTCGTCGAATCAAACTGGAATGCCACCGACCCCGGAGGATGATTCATTCGGTACCCCAAAGCCAGCACGCTGAAGATCATCAGCGCCGTAATCTGAATCACGTTGATGCCCAGATTGATTGCCGTCGAAGCATTCGCACCGCGATACGCGATATACGCCACGGCAAACGAGAAAACCACTGCCACGCTCATCATGAACAGCATTCCAGGATTCGACGCGCTCATGAAGTTCGGATACAGCGTTCCGACCAGGTATCCGCACACGATCCCCATCGTCCCCACCATCACTCCTGGATAGATCCAGTAATAAAGATGCGACGCCCACCCCACGATAAACTTCGAGATACGCGCATACTTCCAGGCGCGCTCACGGTTCAGAAACGCCTGCTCCGCAAAATAATAAGAGCTCCCGGTTCCGGGATAAAGCTTCGCCATCTCCGCATAACACACCGCAGTGGAAAGACAGAGCAGCAACGCACCAACGACCCCCATCCACATCGAAGGTCCGGTAACGCCCGTTCCCGCCTGAATGAAGAAGGTCAACCAAAGAAAAGCGCCCGGCGCAATCAACGCCATCGCATTGCTTGTGAGCCCAGTAAGGCCCAGTGTCTTTTTCATCTCGACTGCAGGTACGTCCGCCATGATACCCTCCGCGAATTCAAATCTGCTGACAGTTCAGAAAAACGAGTAGACAGTCCAGATGTAGGGGTCCCAACAAGCAGCAGGAGCCCCTGTGGTCAAGCCGCTACAGCAACACCAATTTGCATTCTTACGTGGTCTTCAAACAGTTATTCAAGAACTCCATGCCGACTGGCAATGGGGTAGCCTTCACACACTGGGACATGAGGTAGATGAGCTAGTCTAACCCGAAATCAGGTCGAAGCCCCCAAGGAAAATTGCAAACGTTTAGCGCTCCGAACAGGCACTAACCACGTCCACCCGCTTCAGACCAAATCGCTTCATGCACCTCTTTATACCGCGAGATGATCTCCTCGTGGTTTGCATGTTGTTGATCCCGAAGTATGAAGCGCCCCCCAACAACGACGTCCCGGACCGCAGACCGGCTCATCGAAAACACCAGCGTCGAAAGTAGATCCTCGGCAGAGTTTCCCGCAATCGAGCTGTCATCGAGATCGATCGTAATAAAATCGGCAAGCCTGCCCGGCTCAAGCGTTCCCGACGGCACTGCTAACCCGCGCGCTCCATTCGCCGTAGCAGAATCAAAAAGATGCGCCGCCAACGTCTTCCCGCCAACCTGGTCCAGAATTGCTCGCTTCTGCTGCAACAGCCGCAGGTGATACTCCAACTCCCGCGCATCTTCAAGCGGATCAATCTGCGCCTGGCTGTCCGACCCCAGCGCAAAACGGATCCCCGCCCCAAGCATCTCATCCGCGCGCACAAATCCGTCGCCGAGATTTCGCTCCGTCGTCGGGCACGAGCAGATCGTAGTCTCTGCGCGCGCCAACATCGCTATCTCCTCCGCCGTCACATGCACCCCGTGCACCGCGGTAAAGTCCGGCCCAAGAATTTTCTCTGCAGCGAGCAAGTCGACCGGCGTCGATCCATACTCGCGAACGCACGCTGCATTCTCCGCAACCTGCTCCGCGACATGCATGTGCACCGGAAGCCCGTTCGCCCGCGCCCACGCAGTGATCTCGTGAAGTTCACCCAGTGGCACCGCCCGAACACTATGGGGAGCAACGCCAAAATGAACGCTCGGATGATCTGCCGAAACCTCCTTAACCAGCGCCGTCATGTTCTCAAGAAACGCCTTCGCCGATTCATAAAAGCGACTCTGCCCCGGCTCTGGCGGCAATTCAAATCCCGCACGAAGATACGCGGTTCGCAGCAACACGATCCGGATCCCCACCGACTCCGCCGCGGCAATCACCTGCTTGCCCAGCAGGTTTGGATCGTCATAAGGTTTTCCATCCGGAGCATTGTGCAGATAATGAAACTCACCTACGGCCGTCGTGCCCGCAAGCACCATTTCAAGGAACGCCATACGCGCAACGTCATATACCTGCTGCGGATCAAGTTGGCTCGCGGCGTAATACATTGTTCCGCGCCACGACCAGAAATCTCGTCCACTCACAACGCGCGACTCTGCCTTTCCGCGAATCAATCGTTGAAACGAGTGAGAGTGAGTATTTACGAATCCGGGCATCAACGCCTTGCCCGGCATCTCGACAACCGTTGCCGGCGAGCGATCCAGATCGTCGTCACGCTTCAAAACAAACCCTTCGGGACTCACCAGCAGCTCACCACCCGCAACGAATCTGCCGTCGACATACAGCAACTCTGGTCGATAAAGAGTATTCATCCCACCACCCGCTTTCCGCCCACCCACACCTCGCGAACAGGACTCGCACCCAGCACGTACACCAGCTCGCGCCAATCCTCGTTATGCAGCACCACGAAGTCCGCCATGCATCCAGCCTCTAACCGACCTCGATCACGAACACCCAACGCACAAGCCGCATTCACCGTTCCCGCAGCGATCGCCTCACGCGCCGTCAATCCATTCATGCGAACCGCAAGCCCCAACGCGGCTGCAGCCGAATACAGCGGGCTTGAACCAGGATTCAGGTCTGTACCGACAGCTACCGCTGCGCCCGCATCGATCAGTCGCCGTCCCGGAGCCGCAGGAATTCCAAGATGCAGCGACACTCCCGGAAGAATCGTTGCCACCGTTGCGCTAGGTGCAATGGCCTCGATCTGCGCCTCGCCTGCGGCCTCCAGATGATCGACACTTAGCGCGTCCATCCGCACACCCATCTCAACGCCGCCGATGCTATGAAATTGGTCGCTATGCAGCTTCACCGACAGCCCATGATTCTTCGCGCAAACAAACATCTGCTCCGCTTCCGCTAGATGCCAGGCCTCTCGCTCAACAAACACATCCACAGCACTGGCAAGCTTTCGTCGAGCAACCTCCGGAATCAGCTCCGCGCACACCTGTTCAACATACCGCAAACGCTCAGCTGACTCCATCGGCGGAAGATGAATCAGGAGCGTCGCAAGTATCCGAGCCTGCGACTCAGCCGCCAGCCTTGCAATCGCATCCAACATCGCAATCTCAGCGGAGATCGCAAACCCATATCCCGATTTCACCTCGATCGTCGTCGCGCCGGAGCGAAGCAGCGTCTCCACCCTGGGCTTTGCCAGCGCAACAAGTTCCTCTATCGAAGCCGCCGCCGTCGCTCGCACCGTGCTACGAATCCCACCGCCTGTCAGCAGAATCTGCTCATACGTCGCACCCGCAACGCGCGCTTCAAAGTCTCCCAACCGATCGCCGGCCCACACCGCATGGGTATGCGGATCGATCAAGCCCGGCAAAACGGCAGCGCCACCCAGATCAAGCGTCGCTGCAACTTCACCCGTCCAGTCACTCCTCGCACCCACCCAATCAATCGACTCTCCTGAGATCGCCACCGCCGCATCCTTCACGACCTTGAGTTCACTCATACTCCGGCCGTGTTTTGCCGACGCACCTTCAGCGGTAGCAAGCTGTGAGATTCCCGTGATGAGCAACTCTGTCTTCATCGCACACTCGGCAGATCCAGCCCTCGTTTCGCAGCCGTCTGTTTCGCCAATTCGTAGCCCGCGTCTGCATGCCGAATCACACCCATCGCCGGATCGTTGGTCAGGCACATCTTCAGCCGCTCATCTGCCTCATCGCTTCCATCCGCAACAGCGACGAGGCCTGCATGCTGGCTGTACCCCATCCCCACGCCGCCTCCATGATGAAAGCTCATCCATCCAGCTCCGCTTGCGACACCCGTCGCAAAGTTCAGCAGCGCCCAATCGGAAACTGCATCCGATCCGTCCAGCATCCCTTCCGTCTCGCGATAGGGGCTGGCCACCGATCCTGCATCCAGGTGATCCCGCCCAATCACAATCGGCGCGCTCAGTCGCCCATCCCGCACCATCTGATTGAACAGCAGCCCAGCACGATCGCGCTCCCTGTACCCCAGCCAACAGATGCGCGCTGGCAGTCCTTGAAACGCAATTTGCTTGGAAGCAAACGTTAGCCATTCGGTAAGCCGCTTATCCTCCGGGAACAATTCCAACAGCGCTTTATCAGTGGCGTATATATCCGCCGGATCACCCGACAGCGCCACCCAACGAAACGGCCCGCGCCCCTCGCAAAACGAATCGCGAATAAACGCCGGCACAAATCCCGGATACGAAAATGCGTCCGTCACTCCCGCAATCTTCGCCTGCGTGCGCAAGTTGTTTCCATAATCAAACGCTACGGCACCGCGTCGTTGCATCTCCAGGATCGCCCTCACGTGCTGGGCAATCGCCGCCTGCACTCGCACCACATACTCTTTAGGCTGCATCGACCGCAGAGCATTCAAATCTTCATCCGCCTTCGCCGGCGGCAGATATCCCCACAGCGGATCATGCGAGCTCGTCTGATCCGTGACCAAGTCAGGAATGAATCCCAACTCAACCATCTTCGGCAGCACCTCGGCCGCATTCCCCAGCAGCCCGATGGACACCGCCTCCCGCTCCCGCTTCGCTGCCTGCGCCCATTGAATCGCCTCTTCCAGCGAGCGAGTCGCCTTGTCCAGGTAGCGCGTCTCCAATCGCCGCTCAATCCGTTTTGCATCCACTTCAACGCAGATACTCACGCCGCCGGCAAGCTTTACCGCCAGCGGCTGCGCGCCTCCCATACCCCCTAGTCCCGCTGTTACCGTGATCGTCCCCGCCAGCGTGTCGTTGAAGTGCAGCTTTGCCGCACCACGAAACGTCTCGTACGTTCCCTGCAGAATTCCCTGCGTGCCGATATAAATCCACGACCCCGCCGTCATCTGCCCGTACATCATCAGCCCCGCAGCATCCAGTTTGTCGAACTCCTCCCAGGTCGCCCAATGCGGCACCAGGTTGGAGTTCGCAATCAACACTCGCGGCGCGAGCCGGTGCGTATTCAATACCGCCACCGCCTTCCCAGACTGCACTAGGAGCGTCTGATCATTCTCCAACCGGTCCAACGTCTCGACGATCGTGTGAAAGCACTCCCAGTTGCGCGCCGCTTTCCCTCGTCCGCCATACACGATCAGCTCTTCCGGCTTCTCTGCCACTTCAGGATCGAGGTTGTTCATCAGCATCCGCTTGGCGGCCTCTTGAATCCAGCCCTTCGCTGTCCTGGTGCTACCGCGTGCTGCACGAACCGGAGAATATCCCTCACTCATCGAACCGCCTCCTCAATTGCGACCTGCCCAGCTTCCTGGTCTCTCCATCCATCATCCTCTAAAAACTTCGCTGCCTCCTCCATCCAAACCGACAGCACGCAATCTTCTTTCCAGGCTGGCACCCGCGTGCGGAAGCGGGACCGCGCTTCCTCTAGAGCCGGGGTACTCGTGTCTCCACGAAGATCGAGCGCCCGCGCGGCTGCCAACAATTCGATCGCAATCACCATCCGCGCCAGGTCCGCCGACTGCTCCAGCTTCAAACCCGACGTCATACCCATACTTACAAAATCTTCCTGGTTGCCGCTCGTCGGAATCGACCCCGTCGACGCCGGCGAGGCCAGCACCCGCATCTCCGCCACCAGCGCCGCTGCCGTCACCTGCGCCATCATCATCCCCGACTCAATACCCGGTTGTGACGCAAGAAATGCCGGAAGACCCTCGTTCAAACTCGGATTCATCAGCCGCTCCGTCCGCCGCTCCGAAATCCCCGCAAGCTGGCACACCGCGATCGCCAGATAATCCAACGCCAACGCCAGCGGAGCTCCATGGAAGTTTCCGCCCGACACAATCGCATCCTCGAAGACCAGCGGATTATCTGTAGCGCTGTTCAACTCAATCTCAAACACTCCCCGCGCAAACTGCATCGTGTCCCACGCCGCACCATGCACCTGCGGAATACAGCGCAGACAGTAAGCGTCCTGAATCCGGCTGCCCTCGCCATGCGTCCGCGGAATTGTGCTCCCCTCGAGCAACTGCAAAAGGTGCTGCGCGCTCAACACCTGTCCCGCATGCGCCCGCGCTGCGTGCAGCCGCGCATCAAGCGCAGCAGGCGTTCCCCGCAACGCCTCGATACTCAGAGCCGCCGTAGTTTGCGCCGCAAAGAAGAGGCCCTCCAATTCCTTCAGCCGCAGACATCCAATCGACAGCATCGCCTGCGTGCCATTCAGCAGAGAGATGCCCTCTTTGCCCTCCAACTTCAGCGGCTCCAGTCCAGCACGCTCCATACACACCGCGGCATCCAGCACCTCGCCCTGATACTCCGCTCGCCCCTCGCCAATCAGCGCCAGCGCCATATGCGCCAGGGGTGCCAGGTCACCACTAGCCCCAACGCTTCCGCGCGACGGAACCACCGGCGTAATCCCGCGGTTCAATAAATCACAGATGCGCTCCGCCACCACCGCGCGAATCCCCGACAGCCCTTTGGCCAGCACATTTGCGCGGATCAACATCATGCCGCGCACCACCTTCACTGGCAACGGCACGCCAATCCCGCAACAGTGGGACCGGATGAGGTTAACCTGCATCACCTCAATCTCGTGATCCTCCAGCCGGATATTCGCCAATAATCCAACGCCGGTGTTCAGCGCATAGACAGGCGTCGTTCCGCGCATCGCGTTCTCAACACGGTCACGCGACCGCTGCATTTGATCCAACGCTTCGACAGCAATGCCAACCTGTTCGCGACCTTCAGCGACGGCAACAACCTCTTCGATCGTGAGCGACGCCCCATTCAAAGTAATCATGCTGTAATCCTATGGACTTGCCTGGATGGAGGGGAACCTCCCTGCCGCGGTAATATGGCAGGTACACCGTTGATTCAAGGCCGAATGTCGCTAATATAGCCACAATCAACGGCTGAGCGCTCGCCCCGCACCGCTCGCGTTCACGCATCAACCGAACCCAAGGAGCGCCGCATGCTTCTCCACACTGGAATCGACCAGATCGACCGCAAAATTCTGCGGGAGCTTACCACCGACGCGCGCCTCAGCGTAGCCGAGTTGGGACGGCGTATCGGCCTCTCCCCCTCCGCCACCGCCGAGCGCCTGCGCCGCCTTGAGAGCCTCGAGTTCATTCGCGGCTACCGCGCGGAAATCAACCTGCAAGCCCTCGGCTTCACCATCACAGCCTTCGTGCGGCTCACCTGCGAGGGCACGCGCTACAAGCCGTTCCTCAAGTTCCTGCCCACGCTCGACGCCGTCCAGGAATGCCACCACCTCACCGGCAACGACGCCTTCCTGCTCAAGGTCGTCCTCGCCTCCATGACGGAACTCGAAGACCTCATCGAGAAGCTTCTACCCTACGGCAGTCCCACTACCAGCATGGTCCTCTCTACCCCACTTGAGAGAAAGCGTCCTCTTCGCTTCTAAGCAGACGCTCTTCAGTTGGCTTTTCCAAATCACCTGCCAGTACAAGCTCGATCTGTTCCAGCCCCCAATCCAGGTCTTCGCGGCGGATTACCAGCGGTGGCGCAATCCGGATCACAGTCTCATGCGTCTCCTTGCAGAGCACCCCGCGGTCGCGCAGCGCCTCACAGATCGGCCGCGCCGGCACGTTCAACTCAATCGCAATCCACAATCCCCGCCCGCGAACTTCGCGCACCGTCGTGCTGCGCATTCTCTGTAGCCTCGCCAGCGCATACGCTCCCAACTCGGCAGACCGTTCCGCAAGCCTCTCGTCCACAATCACCCGCAGTGCAGCGCGCGCCACAGCACACGCCAACGGGTTTCCGCCAAACGTACTGCCATGATCTCCCGGCCGAAACACTCCCAGCACCTCACGAGAGCTCATCACAGCCGACACCGGATAGAACCCGCCCGAAAGCGCCTTGCCCGCAATCAGAACATCGGGAGTGATCCCGTCATGCATATACGCGAAAAGCTTCCCAGTGCGGCCAAGTCCCGACTGAATCTCATCCGCGACCAGCAGAACGTTATTCTCCTTGCAAATATTGGCCACCGCCCGCAGATATCCCTCAGGAGGAACCACCACCCCAGCTTCTCCCTGAATCGGCTCCACGAGGAACGCCACTGTCTGCGGTGTGATCGCCTGCCGAAGAGCCTCTGCATCGCCAAACGGGACATGCCGGAAACCCGCCGGAAATGGCCCAAAACCCGCACGGTATTGTGCATCGGTGGAAAATCCAACAATCGAAATCGTTCGCCCGTGAAAATTATTCGAACAGACGATAATCTCCGTCCGATTCGTCTCGACCCCCTTGACCGTTTCGCCCCACTTCCTCGCCGCCTTCAGCGCCGTCTCCACAGCCTCCGCGCCGGAGTTCATCGGCAGCGCCATCTCGTAGCCCGTCAGCTCATGCAAATCCTTCAGCAACAACGGCAGCTGATCATTCCGAAACGCACGCGAAGTCAACGTCACCTTCTGCGCCTGCTCCACCATCGCCGCCAGAATCTTCGGGTGACAATGTCCCTGATTCACCGCGGAATATGCCGCCAAAAAATCCAGATAACGCCGCCCGTTGACATCGGTCACCCATGCTCCCTGCGCGCGATCAATCACCACATCCAGTGGATGATAGTTGTGCGCCCCATACTCCTCTTCCATTGCAATCAGCTTCGCCTCCATGCCGCCACCTGGATCGACCACATCACACGCCTCACTCTTCGCGTGGATCTCCGGAGTCAGCTTCATCACCAAACATTTTGCCGCGCCTCCAGCTTTCAGAAACTCATCGAGTCGCACCTGGATCACCTCGAATCCGCGGCCTCGAAGCTCCTGCTCCAGCTCCGGGCTAATGCAATTCAGCACGATCGTTCTACCCAGATTCACCGCATTGCAGGCGAACGCCATCGCGTCTGCTTCATGAACCGCGATCCGCCTTTCGGCCGAATACGCCGCCTCTATCTTCTTCAACGACTCGTCATCGAATGCCGGCGGATAGTAAAGAAGCGACCCATCCTCAAGCGGTGCAAAGCACGTATCGAGGTGGTAGAAGCGTGGATCAATCAGCCGCAGGCTGATCACCTCAACATCCCACAATCTCTGTAACGCGCCGTGACTGGCCTCGATCGATCGCGTACCGTGCCCGGCCCACAATCGCGAGCCATCCGTCGAGAACAGCGCATCTCCCTCGCCCTCAAACGGCGTGTCACGCGGCAGATCCACCACTGCGTATCCAGCCTTCCGGAACCACTCACGAAAATGTGGCTCCTCGCCCTGCCGCTCCGGATGATAGAAGCTGCTGATGGCCACCACACCGTCCCGCGCCAGCCCGGCATTCGCCGTGAACACCATATCCGGAGATCCCGCGATCGGTTCCACTAAATGGATCTCTGCCAACCCTGAAAGGACCGTATATAAGTCCTCCCATTGCTGCAAAGCTCGCCGCCGCGAAGAACTCCCCAGATTGCCCTTCATCCAGGGATTGATAACGTAACTCACTTCGTACAACTTCGGAACGCACATCAGAAGGGCAGGCCTGCCGGGATGAGTTGAGCTTTCCATGAACGGCTTCGTTGCCAGGCGCACATTAGCGTTGACATTATTAGGTGTCTGCATAGCCTGAAGAATGGCAGGCGAATTCGCAATCGTCAACGAGAATGATTATTCATGACTCGTTGTATAGATATGCGCATCCTTTTCTGCGAGAGGCATGCAATAAAACCATCAGGACTCACGGGAATAATCAGCAAACTAAGAAAACAACCTCGCAGCATGTCAGCATGTTTCCGCACCGAGTCCCTGGTCCCTATGCCGTGATGTCAAAGCTCACCCCCTGAGCAAGCGGCAGATCCGTTCCATAGTTGATGGTGTTGGTCGTGCGCCGCATGTACTGCTTCCACGCATCCGAACCGGACTCGCGGCCGCCTCCCGTCTCCTTCTCGCCGCCAAACGCGCCGCCGATCTCCGCACCCGATGTACCGATATTCACGTTCGCAATCCCACAATCGGATCCGGCAGCCGACACAAACCGCTCAGCCTCGCGCACGTTCAACGTAAAGATCGAAGACGACAATCCTTGAGGCACATCGTTCTGCAATCGAATCGCCTCTTCGAGTTCGCCATACTTCAACACATAGAGAATCGGCGCGAACGTCTCGCGTTTCACGACATCAGATTGTTGCGCGACCTCCACCAACGCAGGCCGAACATAGAAAGCACCTTCGGTTCCCTCCACAGTAACCGGCTCGCCTCCCGTAATCACCGCCCCACCGCTTCTTGCCTCGTCGAGAGCAGCCCGCATCCCCGCAAACGAACGGCCGTCAATCAGCGGCCCCACCAGTGTTCCGTCCGCCCTCGGATCCCCCACCCCCACAGACAGATATACCTGCTTCAATCGCGCAACCAGATCGTCGTAAATCGTGTCGTGCACAATCAAACGTCGCAGCGACGTGCAGCGCTGACCCGCCGTTCCCATTGCAGAGAACGCAATCGCCCGCAAGGCAAGATCGAGGTCCGCGCTAGGACAAACAATAGCTGCATTGTTTCCGCCCAACTCCAGGATTGCCCGCGCAAACCGTTTCGCCAATCGCGGCGCAACCGCGCGCCCCATGGCAGTCGAGCCCGTTGCAGACACCAGCGGAATTCGCGCATCATCCACGAGCATCTCTCCCAGCCGCGCATCGCCGATCAGCAGCGCCGAAAGTCCCGCCGGCACATTTCCCACCTTCGCCGCCGCTCGCTCAAACAACGCATGCGTCGCCAGCGCCGTCAGCGGCGTCTTTTCCGAAGGCTTCCACACCACAGCATTGCCACACACCAATGCCAGCGCCGCGTTCCACGACCACACCGCAACAGGAAAGTTAAACGCCGAGATCACACCCACCACTCCCAGTGGATGCCACGTCTCCATCATCCGATGGTTCGCGCGCTCCGACGCAATCGTGAGGCCCGCAAGTTGCCGCGACAACCCCGCCGCGAAGCCGCAGATATCGATCATCTCCTGCACCTCGCCAAACCCCTCGGATAGCAGCTTCCCCGTCTCGATCGTCACCAGCCGCCCGAGCGTTTCAATCTCCGCGCGCAACTCCTCGCCCAGCACCCGCACCAACTCTCCCCGCCGCGGAGCAGGAACATTGCGCCACTCCAGAAACGCTTCGTGCGCGGCTGCGATCGCCTCACGCGCAGCCGACTCCGTAGTCGTAGCCACGCGCGCAATCACCTGCCCTGTGATTGGCGTCCGCACAACCAGCTGGCCCTGGGAATACCTCTTCTCCGGCACGCCCAGGCGCGACAGCAACTCGTGAACCTCCTGCTCCAACGCAACCGTATCCGTCGTCATACAACTCTCCTTCAGCGTTCTCCGCGCACAAGCGCTCTTCGCCTTACTGCATCACCTGAACGATGCACTCTTCCAGCAGATCAAGCGCAACGTCCGTTTCATCCTGACTCACCACGAGCGGCGGGCAGAGGCGAACCGTATTCGCTCCACACCCCAACAGCAGCAGTCCTTTCTCAAAAGCGAGGTCGACGATCCTGTCCCGAAGCTCGCCGGCAATTGTGCGTGTCTTCTTGTTCTCAACGATCTCCACGCCGATCATCAAGCCGCGCCCGCGTACCTCGCCGACAATCTCATGTTTCTCGACCCACGTCCCCAGGCGCTCGAGTGCTGCGCCGCCAACCGTCGCTGCGTTGACCATCGCCTCGCGCTCAATGATCCCGATCGTCGCCAGAGCCGCCGCCAGGCACAACGGGTTTCCGCCAAACGTACTCGCGTGCGAGCCCGGCACCCAATCCATCACCTCGGCCTTCGATAGGCAAACGCCCAGCGGCATGCCCGATGCAATGCCTTTCGCCATGCACACAATATCCGGCTGCACGCCCGAGTGCTCAATCGCCCACCACTTGCCCGTGCGTCCCGCGCCCGATTGAATCTCGTCCACCACCATCAAAATTCCGTGGCGATCGCAAATCCTCCGAATCTCCTGAAGGAAAATATCCGGCGCCACCACATACCCGCCTTCACCCTGGATCGGCTCGACAAAAATCGCGGCAACCTCTTCCGGGGCCAGCAATGTCTTGAATAGCTTCTCCTCGATATACCGTGCACATCCCAGCGCAAACGCCTCCTGCTCCTGCGCCCCTCCGCTGCATCCGCGATACGCATACGGGTAGGGCACATGCGTTACACCCGGCACAAACGGAGCAAACCGCCTCTTCTGTTGCACCTTCGATGCAGTCAGCGACAGCGCACCCATCGTGCGCCCATGGAAGCTCCCCACGAAAGAGATAATGTTCGGCCGGCCCGTGTGATACCGCGCCAGCTTCATCGCGCACTCCACCGCCTCCGCGCCAGAGTTCCCGTAGTAGATGCGGTGCGGCCCCGGCATCGGCGCAATCGCCGAAAGCTTCGCTGCCACCTTTGGCATCAGGTCATAGTAAAAATCCGTGCCCGACATATGAATCAACTGCGCCGCTTGGTCCTGTATCGCCTTCACCACCTCAGGATGGCAATGTCCCGTCGACGTCACCGCAATCCCCGCTGTGAAATCCAGAAACTCATTTCCATCCGGATCCTCGATGCGACACCCATACCCACGCTTCACCACCAGCGGATATCCGCGCGTATAGCTCGGCGAAAGATAAAGATCGTCTTCGGCGACAATTCTCTTCGCCTTCGGACCCGGCACTGCCCCAACAAACTTCGGGCCGAAACGCGCATGCGTCTCCGGGCTTGCCACGCGTACAAACTCTTGTGTCTGTGTGTTCATCAAATTTCTCCTTTGGCATTGCAGCGGATAGAAGGCCATGTCCTCGAGAGGCATGAACGCATCGCTCATTTCGACGAAGTCGAAAGAACGCATGACACCATTGCGCTACAGGAGGAAGGCTTAATCGCCGGAGAAAAGATTGGGCCGCAGGCTGCTCGGTACCGCGCGCGAAGGCGCCGCCACACTCTCGCGTGTACTGGCATCCCTCCGGAATCCCTGGAGGTCCGTCGCCGAATTGCGCTGCATCGACATAGTGCTCCCGCTCGTTAGCGAGATTATAGCCCGGCCGCGCAAACCCCGGCCAGCACGCGTTTATTGCTTCCCGACAACCTCCACGGCCTCACCATTCGCGAATCCAACCTCCGCACCGGTATGCGTCAACTTCTGCGCCGCATCGTCCCAGCGCAGATGGCTCACCTCGAACTGCCCCTTCTCGTACGCGTACGTCCCGTCGTCGCGATACAGTTCGAACGCTCCATCCGCTCCGGGATACACTCGCACCTTCGCGACCTTCTGCACCTGGTTTGTACTCTCCACCACCGTACCCAGCGGCAGAATCGATCCCGCCCGCACAAACAGCGGAATCTCGTCGATCGGCGCGCTCACCGTAAGACTCTGTCCGCCATGCACCCGTTCGTTCGTCCAGAAGTTGTACCAGTCCGTTCCCGCCGGCAGATACACCTCGCGGCTCGTCATCCCTTGGTCCGTCACAGGAGCCACCAGCAGCGCCGGCCCGAACATATATTCGTCCCCAACATCCGCGACCTTCGGATCATCGCCGAAGTCCATAAACAGCCCGCGCATAAACGGCGCACCTGTCTCATGCGCATGCCAACCCAACGAATAGATGTACGGCATCAACTCATAGCGAAGCCTCAGGAATTTCTCCAGAATCGGCTCAGCCTGCTTGCCATAACTCCAAACCTCGTTCTCCGGCCGCGTTCCATGCGTGCGAAAATTCGGCTGAAACGCTCCATACTCAAACCACCGCACATACAGCTCGGGATAGTCGTCATACTCGCCAACAACCGAGCGCGCATCACTCGGATCAATCAGCACTGGCCGCTCCGGTTTGTGCGAGTGCGGCAGGGCCTGCCATCCACCAATATCCGTGCTCCAGTACGGCATGCCCGACGCCACAAAGTTGATCCCCGTCGGCACCTGCCGCTTCAACACATCCCACGTCGGGCTGATATCCGACGACCAGAAAATAGCCCCGTTATGCTGCGCCCCCGGATACGCGTCCCGCGCCAAAATCAGCGCGCGCTCTTTCATGTCCTTGCGCATGCCGTTATAAAACGCCGCGGTATGAAATAGCGGATACACGTTGAAGTACTGCGTCCCCGGCCCGATATGAAAGTAGCTCCCATTCGGCGACAAGTCCGGCTCGGTCTCATCCGCCCAGAACGCATCGAACCCCTTGTCCACGTAGTTCTCTTTCACTACGCCCCAATACCATTTCGCTGCCTCCGGGTTCGTTGTATCAATGTCCGACCCCGCGTGGTCATACGGCTCACCATTGGTCGGCGTCCCATCCGCCAGGTGTTCGAACCACCCGTTCTTAAGCAGCAGCGGATAATACCGGCTCCCCTCCACAAACCGCGGCCACACGCTGATCATCACGTGATAGTTCATCGCGTGCAACTCTTTCAACATCGCCGCCGGATCGGGCCACTTCTCCGGATCCATATCCATCTGCCCCATCTTCGTATACGTAAACCAGTCAATCACCAGGTCATCAATCGGCAAATGCCGCGCGCGATATTCTTTCGCCACCCCCATCAGCTCCGCCTGGTTCGAGTACCTCTGCTTGCACTGAATGTACCCATACGCCGACTTCGGCAGCATCGGCACATCGCCCGTCAGCGTTCGAAACCCCTCATAAATCTCGTCATACGTCTTGCCCGCAATCACAAAGAACGAAACACGTTGCCCCACATCGCTCGTCCACTTCGTCGAATTCGCAATCGCAAACGCCACCGTAGTCCGCGAAGGGTTATCCCACAAAATCCCATACCCCTTGTTCGTCACCACGAACGGCACGCACACACTCTGCCCGCCTGGCGCGTTGTAATCATGCGCACACCGCACCACGCGCCCTCGCCGGTCGAAGTACCCTTCCTGGTTCTGTCCCAATCCGTAATAGTGCTCATCCTTAGGCGCCGCAAACGTCGCCCCCACCTGGAAATAAGGATCATCCGTCGGCCGCCGCTCATTCAGGATGTTGTGATTCCCATCCTTATAGTTCGGCACCGACATCTCCCAACCCCGCATATCCAGCAGCGTCGCGCCCTCCGGAGTCTTAATCGACAGCCCCACATACGGCGTGTACCCGTTGAAAAACTTCGCCGTATCCGGCAGCTTCCCCGAATACGGCTTCGGCTGCGGCGCAACCTCCACCACCATCCGCGACGACTTCAGCACATCCCCCGACGCTCCGCTCTCCGCCGTCCATCCATCGCTCTGCGGTCGCGCCACAATCCCATACCCCGCGGCCCCCAGCGCCCGAGCTTTATCCAGACTCATCGTCACCCGCACAATATTCGGCGCATAAGCCTCCACCACCACCGTCGCCGCGCCCCGCTGCAGCGTCAACTGCTGTCCGCGCGAAGCCCCACCGATCGCCATAAGGCACGCAAGCAAACCAACGCCACGAACGACTGCAACCTTGCAATTCATATGCAACTCCTCCCTCACCCGACCGTTCTCGCTCAGGCTCTTGAAAACGCTTACCTACTCCACCCAACAACTCGTTATCTCGACCCGAGCGCGGCGTAGTGGAGAGATCCCTGCATTGGCTCCTGTACTTGCCTTTGCCGTTGCTCTTACTCTTGCTCTTATTTTTGCCTTTGCTTTTCTGGCTGTCATTCCGAGCGCAGCAAGGAACCTGCTGTCTGTCTCCCGTTCTTGCTCTAGCACCTCTACATCACCGACACCGTCGCCTTGACCGGCAAATCATCCGAACTCCCTCCCACCTTCACCACCACGCGATCCTTCTCCACCACGAACGCCTTCTGCCCCTCGTCCCAATACGCCAACGATTTCGCGGCCAGCGGCAATGTCACCGTCTTCACCTCTCCCGCGCCCAACGACACGCGCGCGAACCCCTTCAACTCCTCCACCGGCCGCGCCACGCTCGAACCCTCGTGCGACACATACATCTGCACCACCTCATCCCCTTCGCGCGAACCCGTGTTCTTCACCTCAACACTCACCATCACCGTCGCCCCATCCTTCAACATCGGCGCGCTTACTTGCAGATGAGAGTACGCAAAGCTCGTATAGCTCAACCCATACCCAAACGCATACAGCGGCTTCTGTTTGGCATACAGATACGTCCGTCCATCGCGAAGGTTATAGTCCATCATTGGCGGCAGATCCGCCTCATCGCGCACCCATGTCTGTGTCAGTCTTCCCGCCGGATCATAGTCGCCGAACAACACATCGGCCAACCCATCCCCCTGTTCCTCGCTGTTGTGAGTCATCTCCAAAATCGCCGGTACATGCTCCTGCGTCCAAGTCGTCGTATACGGAAAGCTTGCCTGCAACACCACCACCGTCTTCGGATTCCCCGCAAGCGCCGCCTTCGCAATCTCCTCCTGCGCCAGCGTCAAGCTCTTCCGATCGACAGCCTCCTTGCCATCACTCGCCACCGGACACTTCTCCCACCCCGCACCGCACGTAGGATGATTTCCAATCACCACCACCACCGCGTCCACCCGCTTCGCCAGCGCAGTAACAGCGCCCAAATCCTCACCGGTCGCATACTCGACCTTCACGCCCGCACCAACGCGCGCGCGAATCCCCTCCAACGGCGTCACCGCAAACGGCGGCGTCCCGCTATACCAATCCAGCAGCACCTCATTCGCATACGGCCCCACCACCGCAATCGACTTCAACCCTTTCGCATCCAGCGGCAACAATTTCCTCGCTGGGAGTCTGCCGCCACCATTGCCACCGCTCTTACTCTCGCCGTCCGCGTAGGACTCATTCTTCAACAGCACAATCGACTCGTCCGTCACCTTCCGCGCCAGCGCCTTCGCGTCCGGACTCCACCACGCATCTTTAGCCAGCATCTTTCCGGCGCCATCATCAAACCCAATCCGCGCCTGCGGAACCATCTCCGTAGGATCCAGCATTCCCAGCCTGATCATCACGCGATACACCCCGCGCAGATTCCGATCCAGATCCGCTTCGTTGATCAAGCCTTCCTTCAACGCCTCTTCCATCGCCGGCTTGTAGTCATCCAGATATTGATTGATCCCCGCATGCACCGTCGCTGCCACCGCCTCCGGCATCGTCTTGTACGCCTTGTGATCTTTCACCAGCGCCGTCAGCGCGCCGCCATCCGTACAGATGATCCCATCCTCTCCCCACACCTTCATCACCACGTCGCGCAGCACCGGGTTCTCGATCATCGGCTTCCCGTTCCACGAGTTGTATGCCGTCATAAACGCATTCGCGTGCCCGTCTTCAATCGCCATCCGAAACGGCACGGAGTAGTACTCCTGAAATAGCCGCTCATCGAAATCCGAAGAAGAAGACGTCCGCAGATTCTCGTTGCTGTTGGCCAGAAAATGTTTCAGCAAACTTGCCGTCGTCCAGTACTTCCCATCGCCCTGCAGTCCGCGCGTATAAGCCGTCGCGAGCGTCCCCACCAAAAACGGATCTTCTCCATACGACTCCTCGCTCCGCCCCCAACGCGGATCGCGACTCAAGTCAGCATTCGGCGCCCGCACCACCAACCCCCCGCGGTGATATTTCCCAAACGCATACCGCGTCTCATACGCCTCCTGCGCCGCGGCCTTCTCGAGCAGCGCCGGATCCCACGTCTGCCCCAACCCCCGCGACTGCGGAAACGTCGTCGTAGGAATCACGCTGATTACGCTGTGCGGTCCAACATGTCCCTCCCAATGTCCCGGCCCGCCCAGAGCCAACCCATGCAGTCCCTCCACGTGCGAGGTCCCCACCACACCCAGCCGCGGAACCGTCGGATCGGTGCTGAACGCGTCGACTTTTTCCTCGAGCGTCATCCGGCTCAGCAGGTCGGTAATTCGCGCCTCCACCGGCGCAGCACTGTCCGCATACACCGCCGTCTCCGGAATCGCGCCCGGCTTCTGTTGCGCGACAGCGAAAGACCCAACACTCAGCAGCGTAACAACTAAAACGATTTTTCTCATAGGAAAGTCACCGCAGCCAATCTAACTCCCGCGCACAATCCCTGTACAGAAGCAATGGCCGCGCGACGCGGAAGCCTTTCAGAATCTTCGCGGCCTACTCCACCGATCCCTAGTCCGCCGCCAACGTGACCTCCGTCTTCAGCGCCAACTCCGCCGAAGACCCGCCCACCTCAATCTCATACTTGCCGGCCAGCCGCTCCCAACCATTTTTCTCGGTCGAAAACACTTTCAGATACAGCGGCTGAATCGGCACCGTCACGGTCTTGCTGGCGCCCGCATCCACCCATACTCGCGCAAATCCGACCAGCTTCCGGAACGGCTCGTCCGCGCTCTTGGGCAGCGTCACATACACCTCCGCAACCTCATCACCCGCACGCGCGCCCGTATTCTTCACCTCGAAGCTCACACTCTCCGCGCCCGGCGCCACCGTCAACCCCGAGTACGCAAAGCTTGTATAGCTCAAACCAAATCCAAACGGAAACAGCGGCGTCTCGTCCTTCACCTGGAACCACTTATAACCAACCTTCATCCCCTCGACGTTGTAGTCCACCGTGAAGTTCTTGGACTGCATGCCGTGGAAGCCACCGCCATTCATGCCGTTATTCTCAGTCGTCGCCGTCAGCCCCGTCACCGTCGGATGCGGCAGCTGCGCCTCATTCTCCGCGAACGTCACCGGCAGTTTCCCCGAAGCATTCACGCGCCCGAACAGCACATTCGCAATCGCCTCGCCGCCGCCAATCCCAGGAAACCACGCCTCCACAATTCCCTTCACGCGCCCATGCCATGGCATCGACACCGGCCCACCCGTCTCCAACACCACCACCGTATTTGGATTCGCCTTAGCGACCGCTTCCACCAGCGCATCTTGGTTATCCGGAAGGCTCAGCGTCGGCCGGTCCATGCCCTCGCTCATCCACTGCGTCACAAACACGATAGCTACCTGCGCCTTGGCCGCAGCCTTCGCGGCCTCCGCTACATCCGTGCCCGGATCGAAGCTCACATTCGCATCGCCCGCCTGCTCCTTCAAGAACTGCATCGGAGACGACGGAAAATACACCGGCTTCCCCCACACTGATCCCCCCGGCCGACCGCCGGGCGCGTCCACCTGTGCCGACCCGCCGCCCGACAGCACGCCCTCATCCGCATGCCCGCCAATCACCACAATCGTCTTCCCAGCCCCAGCCGTCAGCGGCAGAATCCCACCTTCGTTCTTCAGCAGCACCAAACTCTCTTCCTCAATCTTCCGCGCATCCTCGCGACCCTTGAAGGGGTCCACCACGCGACGCACCGGAGGATTGTCCACCGCGCCGGTCGCAAACATGCTGCGCACAATCCGGTGCACCATGTCATCCAGCCGCGCCTGCGGCACTTGCCCATCCTCCACAGCTTTCTTCAGCGGAGCCCCAAAGAATCCATCGCCCGGCTGCTCCTGGTCCAGTCCCGCCAGCGCCGCCTTCACCGTGCTATGCGTCGCCTCCCAGTCCGACAACACGAACCCCTTGAACCCCCACTCCTTCTTCAGCACATCCGTCAGCACGTACTGGTTCTCGCACGCGAAGTCGCCATTCACGCGGTTGTAGCTGCACATCACGCCCGCCGGCTTCGCCATCCCAATCGCAATCTGGAACGCCAGCAGATCCGTCTCCTGCATCGCCCGTTTGTCGAGCACTGCATTCAGCGTATTCCGCCCCGTCTCCTGATCGTTCAGCACATAGTGCTTAATGTCGCCCATAATCTGGTTCGACTGCACACCCATCGCCAGCTCGCCCACCATCGTTCCCGCCAGCACCGGATCTTCACTCGCATACTCAAAGTTCCGCCCATTGCGCGGCTCACGAATCAAGTCCATGCCCCCGCCAATCGACATGTTGTACCCCTGGTCACGCAGCTCGCGCCCAATCACCGACCCATACAGAAATCCCATCTTCGGGTCCCAGCTCGACGCCATACCGATCACGCTCGGCAGCAGCGTCGCATACCGGCTATCCTTCGCCGCCATCCGTACGCCCACCGCGGAGTCCGCCTCATTGATGTCCGGCAGTCCCAGCCGTGGAATCCCCGGCACAAATCCCGCGCCGCCATTATCCGCCACCGGCACAAACGCGCCCGCACGCAGCGGCCCCCACCCAATCCCATGCACCAGCTGGATCTTCTCATCCAGCGTCATCTCCTTGATCATCATGTCGGCGCGTGTGTCCGGATCCAGCGACGCATTCATCCACGGCTGATGGGTCACGACCGTCTGCGCCCAACCCACTCTCGCCGCGCCCAGGCTCAGCAACGCGCATCCCACCAGAACACAGCTCTTCCCAATAGCCGACCCAATCCTCATCCGTTCTCCCCTTCCAATGCTTGTGTTCCGGCCTCAAATTGTCTTTCAGGGCCGAAACCATTCCTACACGCAAGCGATTCCAACTTGCAAATCGTTATTAAAACGGTTTAGCTTTGTGCGAATCGTTTCTGGCGTCGAAGCATATCAGGACGGCAATACCTTTGCCCAGTCCCTTTCGCAGCGGAGTATAACGTTTGTCTAGAGCCCATCGCCCTATCCCCCTTAGGATCAACTCATGAACTCCGCTATCCGGCTCTTTGCCCTTCCCCTCGCCGCCGCCGTTCTTCTCGCCCCCATCCTCCACGCCCAGGCCCCTCCCGCGCCCGCGCCCGCCGCGCCGCCCGCTCTCTACCTCGGCACCGCCTGGTATCCCGAGCAGTGGCCGGAGTCCCGTTGGGACGCCGACCTCGCCCTCATGGAAGCCGCGCACATCCGCTTTGTCCGCGTCGGTGAATTCGCCTGGTCCAAATTCGAGCCCTCCGAAGGCCACTACGATCTCGACTGGCTAGACCGCTCCATCCGCGCCGCCGAGCATCACCACATCGCCGTCGTCATCGGAACTCCCTCCGCCGCGCCGCCCGCCTGGCTCACCACAAAATATCCCGAGACCCTTCGTATCAAGGAAGACGGCCAGCGCGACCAGCACGGCAACCGCCAGCAGTTCGATTTCGCCGACCCCAAATATCGCGAGCTCTCCCGTCTAATGGCCGAGCAACTTGCCAAACGCTTCGGCCACGACCCCAACGTCATCGGTTGGCAGATCGACAACGAGTACGCCAACGAATCCTATGGCCCCGCCGACAAGGCCCAGTTCCAGGCCTGGCTCAAAGCCCGCTACGGCACCCTCGACAATCTCAACGACAAGTGGACCACCGCCTACTGGAGTGAGACCTACTCTGACTGGTCGCAGGTCCCCATCCAGACCACCTACGGCAATCCCGGCCTCCTGCTCAGCTGGAAGCGCTTCGTCTCCGACACCTGGCGCAGCTACCAGAAGAATCAGCTCGACGTCCTCCGCCCCAACATTGATCATCGCCAGTTCATCACCACCAACATGATGGGCTTCTTCGACGGCTACGACCACTACACCGTCTCCCAGGACCTCGACCTCGCCTCATGGGACGACTACGTCGGCACCGGCCAGCTCAATCCCATCTACAACGGCGCCGCCCACGACCTCACTCGCGGCTTCCTCCGCAAGAACTTCTGGGTCATGGAGACCCAGCCCGGCTTCGTCAACTGGCAAGTCAACAACAACTCCCTCGATAAGGGCGCCGTCCGCGCCATGGCCTGGCATGACGTCGGCCACGGTGCCGACGCTGTCTCCTACTGGCAGTGGCGCAGTGACCTCAACGGCCAGGAGGAATACCACGGGACGTTACTCGGTGCGGATGGCACCCCCGTCCCGCTCTACTCCGAAGTCGCCCAGCTCGGCGCCGACTTCGCCAAGGCCGGCCCCGCGCTCGCCGGCACCACCGTCCACTCCGACGTCGCCATCCTCCACTCCTACGACGCCTTCTGGGCCATCAACTGGCAGCGTCACAACAAAGCCTTCGATCCCCTCGCCGCCATGATCGGCTACTACGGTGCCATCCGCGCCCTTACCCACTCCGTCGACATCGTCAACCCATCCGTCGACCTCTCGCAATACAAGCTTGTCATCGCTCCCGCCCTCAACGTCCTCACCGACCCGCAGGCAAAGAACCTCATCGACTACGTCCACAGCGGCGGCCACCTCGTCCTCACCCAGCGCTCCGTCATGAAGACCATCGACAACGCCCTCCAACCCCAGCGCCAACCCGGCCCACTAGTCCCCCTCCTCGGCGGTCGCGTGGAACAGTTCTACGCGCTGGACACCACCGTCCCCGTCTCCGGCGAGTGGGGTTCCGGTCCCACCAACACCTGGGCTGAGCTCCTCTCCACCTCCAGCCCCGACACCAAAGTCCTCATGCGCTACGGCAAGACTCCCCTCGGCTGGCTCGACGACCAACCCGCCGCCATCACCCGAAAGGTCGGCAACGGCAGCATCACCTACATCGGCGCCGACCTAGAAGGCGACACCCTGACCAACGCCGCCAAGTGGATGGTCGCCGACGCCAACCTTCATCCCGCCTTCGGCACCCTCCCTCCCGGCGTAGACCTCTACATTCGCAGCGACGCCCACCACGAAGTTTGGATCCTGATCAACTTCGGCAACACACCACAGACCATCACCCTGCCTTCGGCCTTTGAAGACGTCCTCGCCGACGCCTCCAAGCCCACCACCCACTCCGTAACCCTCAACCGATTCGACGTAGTCGTCCTCCAACGCCCCATCCACTAGCCACCGGTGGGGCGTGGACATCTCCGTGCCCAGCACTTGCCGCTGCCGTTGTTTGTTTTTCGTCGTCATCCTGAGCGCAGCGAAGGACCCCCGTATTTGTTTTTGCTGTTGCTGTTGCTGTTGCCTTTGCTCTTGCTTTTGCCTTTCTGGCTGTCATTCCGAGCGCAGCGAGGAACCTGCTTCTCGCTCGCGCAGCGAGCATCCGTTCTTAACGAAAAGCCAGCACCCAATCTCAAGTGCCTCCCACTAGTACAACGGGGTCAACCAATGCCGCGCAAGTCCAAACCCATCGCCGAACCCGAAATCACCAAACCCGTAAACCTAAAATCCCTCGCCGAGCACCTCAGCCTCTCGCCCGCCACCGTCTCGCTCGTCATGAACAACGCGCCCGGCGCCTCGGCCATCTCTGCCCCCACGCGCCAGCGCGTCCTCGAGGCCGCCACCCGTCTCGACTACCGCCCCAACCCCATCGCGCGCTCTCTCCGTACCCGCCATACCTTCACCATCGGTGTCATCGTCCCTGAGTTCTCCGAAGGCTACTTCACCACCCTCATGAACGGCATCGAAGACAGCCTCCTCCAGTCCGGTTACCTCCACTATGTCGTTGCGCATCAGGGCAAGCCCGACCTCATCGACGAATACCCGCGCCTGCTCACCAAGCGCTCCGTCGACGGCTTCCTGCTCGTCAATACCTCCCTCACCGAACCGCTTCGCGTCCCCGTCGTCTCCATCTCCGGACACAAAAAACTCAAGGGCAACACCAACATCATGCTCGACCACGATCGCGCCGCCCTGCTCGCGCTCCAGCATCTCTACGACCTCGGCCACCGCCGCATCGCCTTCATGAAAGGTCAGCAGCAGGTCTCCGACTCCGACTTCCGCTGGGACAGCATCATGACCATCGCCAAAAAAGTCGGCCTCACCATCTACCCCGAGCTCTGCGTCTACCTCGAAGCCAACTCCTGGTCCCCCGAACTCGGCTACCCCATCATCCGCGATCTCCTCGCCCGCACCCGCGACTTCACCGCCATCTTCTGCTTCAACGACATCGCTGCCATCGGCGCCATCCGCGCCATCGCCGACGCCGGCCTTCGCTGCCCCCAGGACATCTCCGTCATCGGCTTCGACGACATCTCCAGCGCCGCCTACCAGACCCCCCGCCTCACCACCGTCCGCCAACCCCTCCGCCGCATGGGCGAAGCCGCCGTCCAAACCCTCCTCAAGCGCATTGAAGCCCCCACCAACCCCTACCCCGAAGTCATCCTCTTCGAACCCGAGCTAATGATCCGCGAATCCACCACCGCCGCCCCAAACTCAAAACCCGCGACGAAGCGTTCCACCTGAGGCCGGCCAGGAACCAACTGCTTCGCTGGAACCCTTGCTCTCGTTCATGCAATCAACGCGCCGATGGCGGTCCCTGGTCTCCGGCCCATTCCGTTTTCGCATCCCGCATCCCGCTCACGCTATAATCACGCAGCGCGGCGCACGTCGGCCCGACCTCAAAATCGCCATGCAACTCATTTACAAGCGCTTCGGCGTCATCACGGGCTTCGTTCTCCTTCTGATCCTGCTCCTTGTCAACGCCCTCATTACCCGGCATCAGCTGGCCGACATGGTCAGCCATCAGGCAGACGTGGAGCATACCCAGCAGGTGCTCATCGCCGTCAACCAGGCTCAGTCCCTCCTCAAGGACGCCGAGACCGGCCAGCGCGGCTTCCTCTACACCAACCAACCCAGCTATCTCGAACCCTACAATCTCGCCCTCACCCAACTCCCTCCCCAGCTTCGGCTTCTTCAGCAGCTCACCAGCGGCGATCCCACCGAGCAGGCCGAGGTCGCTCAGCTCCGTAGCCTCACCCAGGCCAAGCTCGCCGAACTCTCACAAACCGTCCTGCTCTATCGGACCGGCCAACCCGACGCCGCCCGCACCCTTGTCCTCTCCGATCGCGGTCGGCTCATCATGGTGCAAATCGATAACCTCATCGGCAAGATTCAGCTCCAGGAAGCCTCCCTCGCCGCCGCCCGCACCGCCGCCGCACGCCGCAGCATCCGCAACACCGTACTCTCCATCTATCTCGCCTCCCTGGTCGCCGCCATTGGCCTCTTCTTCCTTGCTTACTTCATCACCAAGGCCATCGCCCTCCACGATATCTACGCTCGCCAGCTTGAAGAGCGCGAAGAGTGGTTCCGCTCCACCCTCACCGGCCTCGGCGACGCCGTCATTGCCACCGACGGGTCCGGCCACGTCACCTTCCTCAACTCCATGGCCGAAAAACTCATGGGCACCACCCTCTCCGTCGCTCGCGGCAAATACATCGAAAACGTCTTCCCCATCTTCAACGAGACCACCCTCAAGCCCGTCGACAATCCCGTCAAGAAAGTCATGGAGAACGGCTTGGTCATCGGCCTCGCCAACCACACCGTCCTTCTCAACACCGACGGCACCTACGTTCCCATCGAAGACAGTGCCGCTCCCATCCGCGATGGCCGCGGCAAAATCGTCGGCGTCGTCCTGGTCTTCCGCGATGCCACCACGGAACGCAAGTCCCAGGAAGTCCTCCGCAAGACCGAGAAGCTCGCTGCCGCTGCTCGCCTCGCGGCCACCGTCGCCCACGAGATCAACAACCCCCTCGAAGCCATCGGCAATCTCATCTATCTCTCCAAGGCCATCGAGGGTCTCCCCGAATCCGCCTTCGTCAACCTCTCGCTCGCCGAACAGGAGCTCTCCCGCGTCTCCCACATCACCCGCCAGACCCTCGGCTTCTATCGCGAATCCAAGGAGCCCAACGAGGTCGATCTACCCACCCTCGTCGAGGCCGTCCTCAACATCTACTCCAATAAATTCCGCACCAAGAACATCACCATCGTGCGCGACTTCCACCCGTGCCCTCCCATCCAGGGCCTCTCCGGCGAGCTCAACCAGGCGGTCGCCAACCTGGTCTCCAACGCCGCCGACGCCGTCCCCCACGGCGGCACCATCTGCGTCCGCATCGATTGCCACGAGGATGCATCCAGCAAAACCGTCAACGTCACCGTCGAAGACGACGGCCCCGGCATCGCCCCCGAACACCGCGATCGCATCTTCGAGCCTTTCTTCACCACCAAAAAAGACGTCGGCACCGGCCTCGGCCTCTGGGTCACCAAGGAGATCATCGAGCGCCACAGCGGCACCGTCGAAGTCCGCTCCAGCAACGACACCAACCTCTCCGGCACCGCCTTCAGCATCACCCTTCCCGTCCGCCCCGACTTCGAAACCATCCTCGTTCAGGCCCCCAATACCGACGCCTGATCCCCGCCTGCATCGCCTGAGAAATAACGCCGTCGAATCCAGAACGCTACGTTCACCAGCCCGATCAGCGCCGGCACCTCCACCAGTGGCCCCACCACGCCCACAAACGCCTCGCCCGAATTGATCCCGAACACCGCCACCGCCACTGCAATCGCCAGCTCGAAATTATTTCCCGCCGCCGTAAAACTCAGTGTGGCCGACTGCGCATAGTTTGCCCCCAGCTTTTTTCCCATCCAGAAGCTCACCAGGAACATCACCGCAAAATAGATGACCAGCGGAACCCCAATCCGCACCACATCCAGCGGCAGCCGCACAATCAAATCGCCCTTCAGCGAAAACATCACCAGGATCGTGAACAGCAGCGCCACCAGCGTCAGCGGACTGATCCGCGGCACAAACCGCGTCCGATACCACTCCTCACCCTTCACCCTCAGCAGCACCATCCGCGTCACAAATCCCGCTGCAAACGGCACCCCAAGATAGATCCCGACACTCTTCGCCAGCTGCCCAATCCCCACATGCACCACGCTGCCCTGCAACCCAAACCGCCCCGGCAGAATCGTCAGAAACACCCACGCATACAAGCTGTAAAACAACACTTGAAACACGCTATTCAGCGCCACCAGCCCAGCAACATAATCCGTATCGCCCTCGGCCAGCTCATTCCACACCAGCACCATCGCAATGCAGCGCGCAATGCCAATCAAAATCAGCCCGCGCATATACGCCGGCTCGCCGCGCAGAAACACCACCGCCAGCCCGAACATCAACAGCGGCCCAATCACCCAGTTCTGCACCAGCGAAAGCGCCAGCACCCGCTTGTTCCGAAACACCTCGCCGAGCTTCTCGTACCGCACCTTCGCCAGCGGCGGAAACATCATGATGATCAGCCCGATCGCAATTGGAATATTCGTCGTCCCCACTTGGAACCGGTTCACAAATCCAGCCGACGCCGGCACAAAGTGCCCCACCCCTACGCCGATCGCCATCGCCAGAAAGATCCACAGCGTCAGGTACCGATCCAGAAACGACAGCTGCTTCCGCGCCGCCGGCGCACACACTTTCCCTTGAGTCGCAATCATCGTCATCGTCAGCAAGCCTCGCAGCAAACATCGGTAACCTTCGCCGGCAGCGGCGCACCCTCAAGCGCGGTAAACTTCGCCGGCGCGCAGCATGCCTTCGAAAGCCGCGCCCTGTCCGCCTGCATCGCCTTATCCTCGCGCAACCACTCCATCGTCTGCCGCAGAATCTGCGTCGCCCCGAGATGCGGAGGCATCACAATCCGGTAGTGCATCCATTTCCCCTCGCGCCGCGCCGACACGATCCCCGCGCTCCGCAGATACGCCAGGTGCCGCGAAATCTTCGGCTGCGGCCCTCCCAATATCTCCACGAAATAACACACGCAAATCTCCTGCTCGCCCATCAGGTTCAACAGCCGCAGCCGCGTCCTGTCACCCAGCGCCTGGAAAAATCGCTCCATATCAAATGTCCGCTTCGCCATGTTCTATATATACGCCTTGACAGATGTGTTGACAAGACATACATTCGCCTAAGCAAATGTTTTCGCCCACACCAGGAGGCCCCATGCCCGACCAACTCATCGACTCCGTCAAAGCCAAATACGGTGCCGCCGCCGAAAGCTCTCTCTCCTCCGACCACGCCGGCGTCAAGGCTGTCGCCGAAGCCTTCGGCTACACCGCCGAAGAGCTCACCAGCATCCCCGCCGCCGCCAACATGGGCCTCTCCTGCGGCAATCCCACCGCCACCGCCCACCTCCGCCCCGGCGAAGTCGTCGTCGACCTCGGCTCCGGCGGTGGCCTCGACGTCTTCCTCGCCGCGCAGCAAGTCGGCCCCACCGGCCGCGCCATCGGCATCGACATGACGCCCGCCATGATCGACCGCGCCCGCGCCAACGCCGCCTCCGGCAACTACACCAACGTCGAGTTCTTCCTCTCCACCATTGACCGCCTCCCCCTCCCCGACGCCTCCGTCGACTGCGTCATCAGCAACTGCGTCCTCAACCTCGCCCCCGACAAGCCCGCCGTCTTCCGTGAGATCGCCCGCATCCTCAAGCCCGGCGGCCGCCTCGCCGCAAGCGACATCGCCCTCAAAACCGACCTTCCCCCAGCCATCGCCTCCTCGCTCGCCGCCTACGTAGGCTGCATCGGAGGAGCCATCCTCATCGAAACCTACCGCAACGAACTCCTCAAAGCCGGCTTCTCCAACATCGCCATCGTCGACAGCGGAGCCGACCTCAACGCCTACGCCAAAGTAGAAAACCAATCCGGCTGCTGCTCGCCCGCGATGGACGACAACACAACACAATCCTCGTGCTGCACACCGAACACCACCACCCTCCACGCCGATCTATCCAAGCTGCTCGAAACCTACGACGTCAACTCCGCCGCCGCCAGCGTCAAGGTCTACGCCCTCAAGCCCGCAACCGCCTCCTGCTGCGGCCCCAATTGCTGCTCTTAATCACTCCATGAAAACCTACATCTTCGCCTGTATCCACAACGCCGGACGCTCCCAAATGGCCGCCGCCTTCTTCAACCAGCTCGCCGACCCCACCCAGGCCCGCGCCCTCTCCGCCGGCACCAACCCCGGTCCCCACGTCCATCCCATCGTCGTCGAAGCCATGCGCGAAGTCGGCATCGACCTCTCCACCGCCCACCCCCAACTCCTCACCGCCGACCTCGCCCGCAACGCCACCCTGCTCATCACCATGGGCTGCGGCGAAGCCTGCCCCTACATCCCCAACCTCCGCCGCGAAGACTGGCCCCTCCCCGATCCGAAGAACCTTCCCCTCGACCAGGTCCGCGTCATCCGCGAAGAAATCTGCGCCCGCGTCCAGGCTCTCCTCCACACCGAAGGCCTCACACCCTAGCGCTCCCTACGGCAACAGGCCAAATACCGCCACTCCATTCGGCGTTCCCACGTACACCTTGCCATTCACGATCATCGGTGTGATGAACTTGTTACCCGTCCCAAACGCATCCCGATTCCCCGCCGCTTGCGTGCTGTTATAAAGCTCCTTGCCTAAGTTCGTCGCGTCGTAAGCATGCAGCACTGCGGTCGATCCCGTACTGCTCTGTAACGCCCACACAATCCCATTCGACGTCCCGTTCGCGCTCACACTCGGTGTCGCTCCCGGATACGCAAACGTCGTCGCCGACTTGCTCGATGGCGTCGTCCCCAGCAATGCATTCGTAATCGTGAACGCCTTCAAGTTGTCGCCAACCCCGCCGTAATACACCGCATAGTTGAAGTAAGCCGGCATCGACCACGCCCCGCCCGGCAGCGCCCCGGTAATCTCCTGATACAGCGCGTCATTATTCGCCGCGTTATATTTCCCAAGATTATTCCGGTCGCCGATGTAAATATTCGTGTCCTTGCCCGCGCCCACTATCAGCTGATGAACCACGCCCTTCGCATCGACCATGTCCGGCAACAGCAAGCTTCCCCCGGAGCCCAGGTCCACATCGCCGTTCGACTCATTAATCGAGTTATACGTCTCGAAGAAATCATCCACCGTCAGCGTGTTCCCCGTCGTCGACAACTTCATCATCGCGTTTCCATAATCACCGTTCACCGGGAATCCCGTCACCGTATCCTTCGGGTCCAGCGTGCCGTTCGCATCCAGGAAATAGATATTCCCCGAGCTGTCAGCCGCCAGCCCATCGCCCGCCATCCAGATCGATCCCTCGCTCCCGTTCGGCGTCAGATTCAGAATCGCCGTCTGCTGCAGTGTGTTCTCGCTATACGCCATCACCCATCCCGTGTACGGTCGCGCATCGCAGTGCGACGTCCATGCCAGGTAGATCGTCGAGTTCATCAGCAACAACCCCGCCCGCTCCGCATACTGCCCCGGCGCGAACACCACGTTGCCGCCGCTGCTGTTATCGCCGGTCCCCGGATACGTCCCCGCAATCTCCGTCGGACTTCCCGTCGTCTCCGCGCCCGTCGTCACATCCAGTGCATGCAGCCGTTGGTGATACGCGCCCTTGCTGTCCTTCGACATCGCCACCACGAAGATCGTCCCATGCACCCCCTTCGTCCGATCAATCACCGGCGTCGACGTAATCCCAATCTCCGGTGTGATTTGGCTGCAACCATGCGCATCGCTCGTCGTCTCCCCACTCCCCAGCGCCGACACCTTCCACAGTTGCGTCCCACTATCCGCATCGAATGCATATACGCTGTCATGCTCGGTCACCACATACAGCACGTTATGTGTCTGCCCGCTGATGGTCACCGCCGACAGATACAGCGGCTCCGCATCCACAAGCCCATCCACGCCCAACAAGTTCAGCTTCCCAAATGTCGCGGAGCTCACATTCGCCGGTGTCAGGATCGTCTCACTCGCATTCAACCCATCGCGCGAGTTGTCATTGTGATATGTCGTCACATTCACCCCCACCGGCGCCGCCACCGCGAGCGTCAGCGTCGCCGTGTGCGTCAGCGCCCCCGACACCCCCGTGACGCTCACACTCGACGTCCCCGCCGCAGCATTCGCCGCCGCCGTGAACGTCAACGTCTGTGGCGTTCCCGACGCAAGCGTCAGCGACGTAGGCGCAACCGTCACCCCCGCCGGCAGTCCCGACACCGTAACACTCACCACCCCGCTGAACCCATTCACTGCGCTCGCTGTCACAGCAGCACCCTGTCCCAGCGCCCCCGACGTCAACGTCAAGCTCGTCGGCTTAATCGTCAGCGTGAAATCCGCCGGCGCCGCAGCCGCCACCTTCAACGTGAACGTTGCCGTATGTATCAGCGCACCCGAAGTCCCCGTCACCGTGATCGTGCTCGTACTCGCAACCGCAGTGGCCGTCGCAGTCACAGTAAGCGTCTGCGGCGTTCCCGGCATGACGGTCGGCGTAGCCGGCGTCACCGTCACCCCAGCCGGCAGCCCACTCACCGCAATCCCCACCCCCGCGCTGAACCCATTCACCCCGCTCACCGACACAGCCGTCGACCCGCCCGCTCCCCCCGCAGTCACATTCACCGTCGTCGGATTCACCGCCAGCGTAAAGTCCGCCGGAGGCGCCGCCGCCACGCTCAGTGTCACCGTTCCGCTATGCACATGCGTTCCCGAAGTCCCCGTGATCGTCACCATCCCCGAACTCGTAGCCGCCGTCGCCGCCGCCGTCAGCGTAATCGTCTCCGTCGCCCCCGGCGCAATCATCGCCGACGCCGGATTCGCCGTAACCCCCGCCGGCAATCCTGAAATCGCCATCGCAATCTGCGCACTATCCCCATTCACCGCGGTCGACGTCACGGTGATCTGCTGCGTCGCCCCGCCCGCCGACAACGCCACACTCGCCGGCGTCACCGCAAGCGTAAAGTCCTGCATCATGCTCGCAGTCGAACCACACCCGCCCGTCGTCAGCACTACGCAGCCCAACGTTACGCAGCCGAACGCCAACACCCAGCGCCGCATCCCTGCCCAACCACGGTTCCACCCCTCGACTGCGCGCGTAGAAAAATTCATGCGACTCCTGCCCATCCTGAAGTGAAGTTGCGTTCACCAGCCATCGACGGGGAATGCAGCGAAATCAATTCGCCGATCCCACCATCCATTTCTTCCCCCAGGCAGATCGTCAGCAGCACCACAAGGAAACAACAAGGCAGCTCTACAGGCCCATCATACGACGCGCAGATTAACACGTTCCACACCCGGCCCGCCCAAGCCGCGGTACCCCCTTCACCCCAACCGAAATCTCCCGCCCCGGCGCCGCGCGATATCCTGAAGCATCGCCACCACGCCCAGCACGCCTCTTGATTCGCCGCCCTTCGATTCGCAGCCCGTTGCCGCGCCGCGCCGAAAGCTCACCCTCCGCTCCTCCGCTCGCTGGCTCCTCCTCGTTCTCGCATCGCTCTGGCTACTCGCCGCCCTCACCCTCGTCGCGCTCCGCTTTATCGACCCGCCCACCACCGTCGTCCACGTCGAGCGCCGCATCCAGTCCTGGTTCTCCTCCAAGCCCTACACAGCCTCCTACGACTTCGTTCCCCTCACCCGCATCTCCCCCGACTTCCAGCACGCCGTCATCGCCGCCGAAGACGCCCGCTTCTACCAGCACCACGGCTTCGACTGGCAGGCAATGGAGATCGCCGCCGAAGGTGACCTAAGCGACCATGGCGGCCCAGACGACCACAAGCCCAACCACCGTCTCCGCGGCGGCTCCACCCTCGACCAGCAGCTCGTCAAGAACCTCTTCTTCGGCACCGGCCGCACCCTCCTCCGCAAAGGCGCCGAAACCACCCTCGTCCCCATCGCCGAACTCGTCCTCGGCAAGCAGCGCATCCTCGAGCTCTACCTCAACGTCGTCGAGTGGGGCCCCGGCATCTACGGCGCCGAAGCCGCCAGCCGCTACTACTTCCACACCTCCGCCCGCAACCTCAACCGCCGCCAGGCCGCCGAGCTAGCCGCCATCCTACCCGCCCCCCTAAAACGTCGCCCCGACCACATGACCCGCTACAGCACCCTAATCCAGGAACGCATGCGCCAGATGAACTGGTAGCGCTGCAGCGGCTGGAGTCGTTAGAGGGCAATCTTTGGGTATACGATGACCAGCAGAACGCGAAAACGAGGTGAACCGTGCGTGCAACAAGCGCCACTCGTCGCATGGAAGTGGGTAGGCCGTCCCTTTCGATGCTCCTGCTTCTATTCTTCTTGGCTCCGGCATGGATGGTCCCCCGTGCTCAGTCGGTTCCCGACGCCGCCCGTCCCTCAGGCACGTCTCAAGCCGCATTGCCACTGAATTTTGCACGCCACACCGGCGACCTAGACGACATGATCAAGCGCAAAACCATTCGCGCTCTCGTCCTGTACAGCCGCACTGGTTTCTTCTACGTCAACGGACGCCCCGAAGGCATCTATTACGAGGCGCTCAACACCTTCCAGCAGTACGTCAATGAAAAGCTGCGCGCGAAGGGGCAGCATGTCCAGATCACCTTCATCCCCGTCCGCCCGGATCAAGTCGAGGCCGCGTTAAACGACGGCGTCGGTGACGTCATCGCCTTCGGACTAGTCGTGACGCCGGCCCGCCAACAGCGCGTCGCCTTCTCTCTCCCAATTCAGACCGACGTCAAACAAATCGTCGTCACCGGCAAAAACTTCGGACCTGTTATCTCCCTCAACGATCTCGCCGGCAAGAAAATCTTTGTCAACCCGCTCACCACCTACTCCCAAAGCCTGAACACCGTAAACGCCTCACTGAAGCAGCAAGGCAAGCCCGCGATTCAGATAGAGAATTCTGACCGGAGCCTGATGGACGAAGATTTGCTGGAAATGGTGAACGCGGGCCTCATCCCCGCGACCATCACCACCACCGAGCGCGCCAATCTCTGGTCACAGGTTTTACCCAACATCAAGCCCTACCCCAACCTCGTCATCGGTGACGAAGGCCAGCTGGCGTGGGCGATGAGAAAGAACAATCCCCAGCTGAAAGCTCTGCTGGATGAATTCATCAAGACGCGGGCCGTTGGTACTTCGTTCGGCAATACGCTGGTCCGGCGCTATCTCAAGAACGACCAGTTCGTGAAGGACGCGACCTCAGAAGCTGAACTTAAGAAATTTAATGAGACCGTCGGATATTTCAAAAAGTATGCAGGCCAGTACGGATTCGATTATCTAATGATTGTCGCGCAGGGCTACCAGGAGTCGATGCTGAACCAGGCTGCGCGAAGTCCCGGCGGCGCTGTCGGGATCATGCAGTTGAAGCCAGCAATTGCCGCCGCCGCCCCGATCAGTATTCCCGACGTCATGACGGCCGACAATAACATTCACGCGGCGGTGAAGGAGCTCCGTAATATCACGGACACCTACTTCAATGACCCGAAGATCGATCCGGTTGACCGGCTCCTTTTCACCTTCGCAGCCTACAACGCCGGCCCTAATCGCATCGCAGATCTCCGTAAGAAAGCGCCGGCGGCGGGACTGGATCCGAATAAGTGGTTTGGTAATGTCGAATTACTGGTCGGCCAAAGCGTTGGCCCAATAACTGTCGAATACGTGAGCAATATCTACAAATATTACGTCGCTTATAAGCTGGTCATCGCACAGGGGCAATCTTTGCAATGATCCAGACCGAAAGGGTTAGGCGCCGCCACGCGGAGTTAAAGTGCCCGTGAAGTCGCCTTCCGGCACGATCGATTTTCAGCGAATACAACAGCGCAGTGCCTCCATCGAGCTTGGGCTACGCGCTAAATGAGCTCCCGGAAACGTGCTTGTCCTGATCAAAGTAACTTTCGGCCCCAACTCCCACCCGCTGAACTTAACCCGCGTTCGGTGACGCCAACCACCTTCGCTATCCCCGCGATTCTTGTACCCTAGAAAGGTACGGCTGCATCCAATACCTCCCGGCCCACCACACCTTCGGGGGCCAGGGAAGCGCAGCCTCAAGGAGTCCGCAGTGCCCTCTGTCGACAGCACTATCCAGCTGATTCAGATCAACGAACAGCAAGGAAGCCACACCGGACCAACTACCTGTGCCTCCGGCCTCGCCGACGCCCCCTGGACCTTCGACGCCGAACCCACTTACGGCCCCGGCGCCTCCATGGCCGACCACCTCCCCGCCACGGCCCCCCGCCAGCCCGGCCTTCCCGCCGAGTACCGCAATGCCAGCCCCGCCGAACTCGACCTCCGCATCAGGGCCGCAAAGGCTGCGCTGGGTGAGAAACTCGTCATCCTCGGCCACTTCTACCAGCGCGACGAGATCGTCCAGTACGCCGACTTCGTGGGCGACTCCTTCCAGCTCGCCAACGCCGCGCTCACCCGCCCCAACGCCGAAACCATCGTCTTCTGCGGCGTCCACTTCATGGCCGAGACAGCGGACATGCTCTCCCGTCCCGACCAGGCCGTCATCCTCCCCAACCTCGCCGCGGGCTGCTCCATGGCAGACATGGCCGACCTCGACTCCGTCACCGATTGCTGGGAACAACTTATCGATGTCCTCGGCGACAACCTCACACCCGACGGCCGCCAGCAAGTCATTCCCGTCACCTACATGAATTCTTCGGCCGCCCTCAAAGGCTTCTGCGGCGAACATGGCGGAGTCGTCTGCACCTCCTCCAACGCCGCCCGTGTCCTCGAATGGGCCTTCGAGCGCGGCCAACGCGTCCTCTTCTTCCCCGACCAACACCTCGGCCGCAACACCGCCAAGGCTATGGGCATCCCTCTCTCCCAAATGCCCGTCTGGGATCCGAATCTCCCCAACGGCGGCAACACCCCCGAAGCCCTCCAATCCGCCCGCGTCCTCCTCTGGCACGGCTTCTGCTCCGTCCACAAACGCTTCACCGTCGACCAGATCGCCATGGCCCGCGACCGTCACCCCGGTGTCCAGGTCATCGTCCACCCCGAGTGCCCCATGGAAGTCGTCGACGCGGCCGACTCCTCCGGCTCCACCGATTTCATCGTCAAGGCCATCGCCGCCGCACCCGCCGGCAGCACCTTCGCCATCGGCACCGAGATCAACCTCGTCCAGCGCCTCGCCTCCCAGCACCCCGAGCACACCATCTTCTGCCTCGACTCCATCGTCTGCCCCTGCTCCACCATGTACCGCATCCACCCCGGCTACCTGGCCTGGGTCCTGGAAGCTCTGGAGCACGGCGAAGTCCTCAACCGGATTACCGTCCCCGAGTCCATCGCCGTCCCCGCCCGCCTCGCGCTCAAAACCATGCTCTCTCTAGCGCCGAGTAACCCGAAACTAGGCTAAACACGTCGTCGTGTAACCCGAAACCAGGCTAAGTATGTCGAAAACGCAACACATTTTGGTCGTAGGCTCCGGCATCGCCGGCCTTATCGCCGCCCTCGAGCTGAGCGCGAAGTACGACGTAACTGTTGTAACCAAAGCAGCTTTGGCCGAATCGAACACCCGCTGGGCCCAGGGCGGCATCGCCGCCGCAATGACTGACGACGACTCCGCCGCCAGCCACGCCGCCGACACCCTCGCCGCCGGCGCAGGCCTCTGTAACCCTAACGCCGTCAACATCTTGTGCACCGAAGGCCCAGCCCGCATCCGCGACCTCATCCGCCTCGGCGTCCCCTTCGACCAAACCCCCTCCGGCGACCTCGCCAGAGGCCTGGAAGCTGCTCATTCTAAAGCACGTATCCTCCATGCCGGAGGCGATGCCACCGGCCTTTCCGTAGAAACAACCCTGGTCCGCGCCGTCCGCAACACCCCCAGAATCAGCGTCTTAGAACACACCTTTGCCCTCGATTTAGTGCTAAAAAACGGCGTCGTCACCGGCCTGGAAATCATTGATTCCGAAGGTCTTCCACGCACCCTGGCCGCCGACGCCGTCATCCTCGCGAGCGGCGGTGCCGGCCAGCTCTACCTCCACACCACCAACCCCTCCGTAGCCACCGGCGACGGCACCGCCATGGCCCTCCGCGCCGGCGCCCAGCTAGCCGACCTCGAGTTCTACCAGTTCCACCCCACCGCTCTGGCGACCGCAACCTCTTTAGATTCATCGCCATTTCTCATTTCCGAAGCAGTCCGCGGTGAAGGCGCCGTCCTCCTCGACTCCGATGGCAATCGCTTCATGCCCCAGATCCACCCCGCCGCCGAGCTCGCCCCCCGCGACGTGGTTGCCCGCGGCATTGCCAGCCAAATGGCTCTGCAACAAGGACTTCCAGTCCTTCTCGACGCCACCGCGATGTCCCCGGACTTCCTCGCCAAGCGTTTTCCGTCCATAAACGCAGAAACTCGCGCCCGCAACCTCGATTGGTCCCACAACCCCATCCCCGTCACCCCTGCCGCCCACTACTGGATGGGAGGCGTCCTCACGGATACCTACGGAAGATCCTCAATCCACGGACTTTACGCCGTCGGCGAAGTCGCCTGCACCGGAGTCCATGGCGCCAACCGCCTCGCTTCCAACTCCCTCCTCGAAAGCCTAACGTTCGCATGGCGCTGCGCTCACATGCTGCTTCAGACCGACTCGCTCTCCACCGACATAACCCCTTTTATTGAAACACCTACAGCCCTCCACGAGCTACAGGCTGTCAGCCCGGACTGCACCACTCCCATCACCCGTCTCGAGCTCCAAACCCTCCTCTGGACCCACGCCGGCATCGAGCGGAATGCCACCGATCTTCGCTCTGTCCTCGACACCCTCAAGGGCTCTCACGCCGAAGGCATCACCGTCTATGATCTTGAAACTGCCAATCTTCTCGCTCTCGCCCGCGTTCTCGTGACCGCAGCGCTAGCCCGGGAAGAGTCCCGTGGCGCCCACTTCCGCACCGACTTTCCCCACCCGTCCGCCGCCTTCGAGCACTCCCTCATCTACGCTCAGATTGCGAAAATCCGCAAGATCAATACCTTGCAGGCCGCCGTCCCGTGCTGATGAAACCCAGTCGCGACGCCGTCGACACCATCGTTCGCATGGCTCTCCTGGAAGACGCTCCCTGGGGCGATCTCACCTCGCAGACCCTGATCCCCGCCACCGCGACCATTACCGCGCATCTCGGCGCGCGCGAACCCGGCATCTTTTGCGGTCAGGACATCGTGAGCGCAGCCTTTTCTCTCACCGACCCCGCCATAACAACCGACTTCCATATTCTTGATAGCGAAGCTTTTGACCTTGGCGCGATCATCGCGACCATCCATGGTCCGGCCCGCGGAATCCTCCAGGCCGAGCGCGTCGCCCTCAACTTCGCGCAGCGTCTCTCCGGCATCGCCACCGTCACTGCAGCCTATGTGCGGGAGACCGAAGGTACTCGCGCATGGATCACAGACACTCGCAAGACCACCCCGGGCCTCCGCCTCTTCGAGAGATATGCCGTCCGCTGCGGCGGCGGACATAATCACCGTTTCTCGCTTTCCGACGCCGTCATGGCGAAGGACAACCACCTCGCCATCCTCTCCGCCCACTCGTCTACCAGTCTCACCGACTCTCTGCTCGCCGTGCGCGCAGCGCTTCCGCACACCACTCACCTTGAAGTGGAAGTCGATCGCCTCGACCAGATTGACGCAGTCCTCGCCGCTAACGTCGACACCATTCTTCTCGACAACTTTTCCGTCGACGATCTTCGAACCGCCGTTCAGCAGATCAACGGCCGGGCCCTCATCGAAGCCAGCGGCGGCATTACGCTAGGCCTCATCCGCGACATTGCCGCCACAGGTGTCGACCTGATCTCCATAGGTGCCCTCACCCACAGCGTCCGCGCCCTCGACCTTGGCCTGGATATCAATCCAGTCGGCGTCTCCGTAATCAAGTCAGTCTGATCCAGGTTGAAAATAATTCAATCCATTGACCGATGCGCGCCATAACGCGCAGTCGATAGAGTTGTATTCACAAGGACAGCCGCAGGCCGGTTCCTGCGCACGCGGCGTCCACCTCTTGTAAGAATTTGCGGCACCCCATTTGCCTCCTCGGGGTGCCGTCCCTTTATCCCACCGCCTAACCCGAACGGCGCATTTTGCGCGGTTCAGGGCAGGAGCTGAAGTGGTGTCCTGATCAGTGTAAAGCTCTCCGTTGAGAGAATCGACCTCGTCCCCCCGGCATCCAACAAAGATAGAAGTTTGCCTCGCACGCTGGCCGTAGGGCGACCGCCCTGCGATACTTGAGGCTACGTAACTTCGATCCTTCTCGTCTATGACGACTGTCCGCGACACCTTCGAAAACACCCTCCGCAGCGCGCGCTCCAACGTCGCCTTCCGCGAGACGTTGAACCTCGCTTACGACAGCTTCCGCGCCAGCAAGACCCGCTTCCTGCTTACCATGCTCGGCATGGTGATCGGCTCCGCTTCTATCGTGCTGGTCGCCACGGTAGGCCTTACCGGCAAGCAGTTCGCGATCGATACCATCTCCTCCCTTGGCCCGAACAAAGTCGAGATGCAATACACCGGCGGCGTGGTCATGGGTCCCGACAATGTCAGTACCCCCGACTACCTGACCATCCGGGATATGCTGACCGTCGACCAGCAGGTTCCGGGCATCCGCTACAGCTCGCCCATGCTCGAGTATCACGAGAGCATCGCCGTCCCCAACGGCCAAACCAAGGACGCCATGCTGCTCGGCGTCAGCCCAGAGTACAAAGACATTCGCGGCCTTAAGATTAAAGCGGGCCGCTTCTTCGACGACCAGGACGCCTTCAACCATGCTTACGTCGCCGATATCGTCGGACCCATGGCCGTTGAACTCTACGGCAGCTACGGTGCTGCCATCGGTCAAACCCTTTCGATTCGCGGCATTCCCTTCACCATCATCGGCGTCTTCACCGAAAGCATTGATACCTTTGGTTCATCCGAGATCAGCAACCATACCCTCCTCGTTCCTTACGAGGTGAGCCGATATTTCAGCGGTACCAATGATCTCAAAGAGATCTTCTTCAGCATGGACAGACGAGAGGACGTAGAGCCCGCAGCCAGGCGCATCACGGCTCTCATCTCCAGCCGCCACCGTCCCACCAGCGAGTACAACGCCGCCACCCTCACCGACATCCTCAACTCCATGCGCAGCATCGCCGACATGCTCACCATTGTTCTGGTGCTTGCCTCTGCCATCACGCTCGTTGTCTCCGGCGTGGGCATCATGAACTCCATGCTCGCCAATGTGCAGGCACGCATCAAGGAGATCGGCATTCGAAAGGCCCTCGGCGCCACCAGCCGCGAGATTCGCCTCCAGTTCCTCACCGAAGCCGTCTTCCTCTCGCTGTCGGGAGGGTTGGTCGGCACCATCATCGGTCTCGCCGTGCCCTTCAGCGTTGGGCTCTTCACCCCGTTCGCCATCCCGCTCTCTTACTGGGCCGCTGTCATCTCTCTCGCCACGTCCGTCGCAGTTGGAGTCATCTTCGGCACGCTGCCCGCCAACCGCGCCGCCGTTCTCGATCCCGTGGCCACCCTCAAGTACGAGTAGTTTCTACACTCGATGGCATCTCAGCCGATTCAACGAGCCCGCAGAGCCACGGGTTCTTCCAGAGTCCTGAAAGCAAGTCGCTAGGCGCTGTTCAACATCTCCGGCCCATTATTCCGCACATTTCCCACCGCAGTATTGCAAAGTTCTACCTTCATCCCATCCGACTCGTAGGGCCGCAATAAGTGCGCGGGCGCCGGCCTCGATTCATCCCTGTCCAGCCACTCCTCCCAATCCTTCGCATGCAGAATTGCCGGCATGCGGGTGTGGATGGTCGACATCAACTCGTTCGCCTCGGTCGTAACGATCGCAAAGCTCTGCAGCCAGCGGTCTACCTCTTGCGGAGATTTCTTAGGCTCTTTCCACGCATCCCACAATCCCGCGAAGGCCATAAGCCCCGCACCACCTGGGTTCAACGTGATCGCGTATGGCTGCCTTCCACTCTTGGATTGTGTCTTCGAACGCGCTCCCACGCGCACCTCTCCATTCTTCTCCGCCCACTCATAAAATCCGTCTGCTGGAATCAAACATCGCCGCCGCTTGAAGGGCTCCCTCCACGTCGCGGAGGTCGTCACCGACTCCGCCCGCGCATTGAACGTGGTCATCCCCTTGAACTCTTTCAAGCTCGTCGCAAAGAACGGCACCAATCCCCACCGCAGCAGCGCCATCTCTCGCTCGCCCGAGTCCCGGCTCAGCCGGATGATGGGCTGAAACGTTGTCGGCGCAATGTTATAGTCCGCCGCCAGCGGATCCTCAAAGACTTTGCTCGCATGAAATCTTTCAGCGATATGTTGCTTATCTGACCTACGGAAATACCGACCACACATGGACTTAGCCTAGCATCCCCTGCCCACCTTTGGCCCGCCCTGCAGGAAACCGTGGCTTCCACAAGTCACCCTCCAAGGACTCGCCAGGCGCAGCAACGCCCGCGCCTCCATCCGGAAACGCGGGCGTTGCTGTAAAGCTTCGAACACCTAGTCGCGGTTGTCGTCCAGCTCCCCGGTATAGGTCGACTTGAACACCGAATCGTCCGCTACCGATGCCTCTTCAGCCGAGCGCTCCGGAGCATCGCTCTTGATGTTCACCTGCAGATGCGCCGACACCTCGCGGTGCAGCTTGATCGGCACATGGAACTCGCCAATCGACCTCAGCGGCTCTTCCAGGTGGATCTTGCGCCGATCGACTTTGTAGCCCTCTGCCTCGAGCGCGTGCGCGATGTCCTGCGAGGTTACCGACCCGAACAGGTGATCGTTCTCGCCGGTCTTGCGCTCAAATGTCAGCACCAGCTCGTTGAGCTTGGCAGCGAGCTCTTCCGCTCCGCCCTTCTCCGACGCCGACTTGCGGATCGCCGAAGCCTTCATCTGCTCGATCACAGCCTTGTTTGCCGGCGTGGCTTCCATCGCCAGCTTGCCGGGCAACAGGTAGTTGCGGCCATATCCGTCGGCGACTTTCACCACGTCGCCTCGGTGGCCCAGCTTGTTTACATCCTCTTTCAAAATGACTTCCATGACACGTCTCCAACGTACTTGGTTCGCGCCGCAGTGGACGCGGTTGAACTAGAACTTCGCTGCAAACGGCAGCAGAGCAATCGCGCGGGCCTGCTTGATGGCGCGTGTCAGCTTGCGCTGGAAAGGAGCGCTGGTGCCCGTTAAACGGCGCGGAATGATCTTGCCGCGGTCAGACACAAACTGCTGCAGCAGGCGCACATCGCGGTAGCTGATCGTGTCGATCTTCTCCACCGTGAACTTGCAAACCTTCTTGCGGCGAAAGAACTTGCGTCCGCCAGCTCCGCCTGCGCCGCCGCCAGCTCCCGCCGGGCGCGGTGGGCGCGATCCACCCGAACGCGGGCCGCCCTGTCCTTGGTAACCTCCCGTGCGTGGCGCCGGGGCGCTGCCCTCGGTCGATGCCGCGGCCGGTGCCGCGGGTGCTGCCTGGTTCACTGTCTCGTCAGCCATGTTGCTTATCCTTTGTCTGCTGATGGCTCTTGTGCCATCAGCCGGTTCTGCTGCTCGTGCTCCAGACCCGCTTGGGGCCTCTGGACTGGATCTTCGTCATCTACTCGAAGATCGTGGAAGCGTCTCGCAGCGTTGCGTTTGTCCTGTCAGCAGACCGGAATCGCCAGCCTGCGAAGCTTGTGTTGTTCGCGACGAAGCCCGTTCTACGAAGCGACGGCGGGCTCAGCCTCGGCGACGGGCTCTGCAGCAGCAGTGGCCTCCGCAACCGGAGCGGCAGGAGCTTCGTGCGTCTCCGTCGCGGCAGCAGCCTCGACGTTCACCTGCGGCTGTGCGCTGCGCTTCACGTGCGCATCGCGGTGAGCCTTGATCTTGGCCACGCGCTTGTCTTCCTCGTCCATACGAACCGTGATGAACTTGATCACCTGTTCGGAGACGCGCAGACGACGCTCGATCTCGGAGATCAGCGACGCGGGCGCATCGACGATGAGCAGAACGTAAAATCCATCGTTGAACTTCTTGACGGTGTAAGCCAGCCTCCGGCGACCCATCTTCTCGGTCGTCTTCACGGTACCGCCGCCTGCGGTCACATGGCCGGAGAACGTCTCAATGAGCTTGTCGAGCTCGACCTCTTCAACGTCGGGCCGAACGATAAACATGATTTCGTAAGTGCGATTCATCTCTACTTCTTTCTGCGGGGTTCTGCCCCGCACCGCTTCGGTTGAAACTTCCATCCGAAACCGGTGTGGAAGATTGTTGCTGCCAATTCAAGAAACACCGTTCTCATTACCCAGTTCAACCTTGCGATTGAACTCATTCATTGCCGCGCTGACACCCTTCGTCAACACAGCCTCGACTGCGCGTACTGCCTGGTCGAGCGATTCATCCAACTCCTTCATCGCCTGCTTGCGCATGGGAGTCAGAAGGAAATCCTTGCCGCCGGATTTGACGATGCCTCCGGTCTCGGTCGGCTGTTTGCCAATCCCGATACGGATGCGCGTCCACTCCTCGGTCCCAAGCACACCAGAGATCGACTTCACTCCGTTGTGCCCGGCCGCTGATCCACGCTCGCGAATGCGAATCGTGCCCAGCGGAATTGCCAGCTCGTCATAGAGGACAATCAAGTCCTCCAAGCCGAGTTCCAACTCGTTCAGCAGAGCAGCTACCGAAAGCCCGCTTAGGTTCATGAAGGTCTCCGGCTTGGCCAGCAGAACATCATGTCCTGCCAGCTTCGTCCGAGCCGTCAACGCTCGTCCGCGACGGTTGGCAACCTGCACATCGCATATCGCTGCAATGCGATCGATCGCCAGAAACCCGGCGTTGTGCGGTGTGAACGCGTACTCCGGACCAGGATTCCCAAGGCCCACAATCAGCTTCACAATTTCACGCTCAGCTTCACGCTCGCACAACGCCTTTCAGCCTACTTCTTGCCCTTGTCCGCAGCAGGTGCAGCAGCATCGGCTGCAGGAGCATCCTGCTTGCCCTTCTTCGCTACCTCCGGCTCGGCCGCGCCAGCAACCGGCTCAGCCACAACCTCTTCCTTCAGCACAGTCACATGAGCGACGAGAGCATCCTCTTCACCCAGGAACGTGATCTTGTCCGAGTGCGGCAGATCCGAGATATGGACTGCTCCGTTAATCTCGAGGCCGCTCACATCGACATCGATGTGGCTCGGAATGTCGCCCGGCAAGCACTCGATCTCGACCTCGTGCAGCACCTGGCTCAGAATGCCGCCGCCCATCTTCACGCCCACAGGAGTGCCGATCAGCTTGACCTCAACCGACACCGTCATCGACTTGTCCATCGCGATGCGCTTCAGATCAATGTGAAGCAGCTTGCCCTTGATAGGCTCATGCTGCCAATCAACGATCATCGCCTTCTCGGCACCGTGGCCTTCGATCGTGAGATCGAAAATCGTGTTGTGGCCAGCCTCGCCGTACAGAATCTTGGTAATCACCTTGGGATCAACCGTCACCGCAACCGACTCTTTACCCGCGCCATACACAACGGCCGGAATCAGTCCCTGCACGCGCACGCGGCGTGCGTGGTTCTTGTTGAACGTTCCCGTGCGGGGAGTGGCTACCACCGCTTCAATCGTTTTCTCTGCCATCTTCTTTGTCCTTTCGGGCACGAGGTTGAGCCTCGCTCCCTTTCCTGCATCGCAAAACTACTGCAAACTGCAAAACTCTAGTTGAAAAGCGTCGATACCGACGTCTCCATGTGAATGCTCTCGATCGCTCTGCCTAACAACCCGGCGATCGATAGCACCTTGATCTTGCTCAACTGCTGCGCTTCCTCGGAGAGCGGGACCGTATTCGTCACCACAACCTCCTCCAATTTCGACGCCTCGATTCTCTCCACAGCGGGGCCAGAGAGAACTGCATGCGTAGCGCACGCATAAACTTTTTCAGCACCCTGCTCCAACAAGGCTTCGGCCGTCTTCACGAGAGTTCCTGCCGTGTCGATGATGTCGTCGAGGATCAAGCAGGTCCGCCCGCGCACATCGCCAATCACGTTCATCACTTCGGTCACGTTGATATCCGTCCTGCGCTTATCAACGATCGCCAAAGGCACTTCTAATCTCTGCGCAAAGAATCGCGCGCGCTCTACACCGCCTGCATCCGGACTCACCACCGTAAGGTTCGGCAGCTTCAAGTCCCGGAAGTACCCAACCAGCACTGGGCTGGCAAACAAATGATCCACGGGAATATTGAAGAACCCCTGGATCTGCGCTGCGTGCAAATCTACAAACAGCGCTCGATTCGCTCCTGCGGTGGTAAGCAGATCTGCTACCAGCTTGGAGGTAATCGCAACGCGTGGCCGATCCTTACGATCCTGCCGCGCATAGCCGTAATACGGAACCACTACCGTGATCCGGCCTGCCGAGGCGCGCTTCAGCGCGTCCATCATAATCAGCAGTTCGACCAGGTGCTGATCCACCGGACGACATGTGGGCTGTATCAGAAAGACGTCCGCGCCACGCACATTTTCAATGAGCTGAAAGTGGGTTTCACCATCAGAGAAACGCTGCAAACGCGTCTCCCCGACAGGTACGCCCAGAAACTTACCAATCTCCTCCGCCAACGGCCGGTTCGCCGAGCCGGAGAAGATCTTGAAGCGCTTGTCTTCACTCAGGCGTGAGGAGCGTTTTTTGTCTCCTGCTTTTGCATCGATCGCCTTCGTTCCCGCTGCAGCGGCTGTCGGCGTCAATACCGTCTCGACAGCTTGCTTCGGTTGCTCCACCGCAACTGGGGCCGATGCGGCCGTTGCGGTGGAGGCTTCATGAATAGAACTTGGGAAAGGAACCACAGTCGTGTCTTGTTCGCTCACGTTGAAATCCTCCAGGCTGGTTGACCTTTGGGTTATTCCATACTGCTTGCCTTACTGCTATGCGGCCGGCATTGTTTATCACCGGTCATCTGCATGGTGCGAGACGTTGGTTCCTTATGAATCTCCTGAAATTGGTTCATTTCCAGGCTAACTGCAAACTTCCTGCTACTCCCGCGCATCGGCTTTGTGCCGAGTAAACATGTGCGGGCCTTGCGAATCTTGGGCGATATCGGTTCCATCGCGAAAAATCAAAAGTTCCCTAACTTCTTGGAACGCAGGACTTACGAAACACTCCGTAGATCTAGCGAACGACTGAATGGCTGGGCGACTAGGATTCGAACCTAGACAAAGTGCGTCAAAGGCACTTGACCTACCATTAGTCGATCGCCCAGTACTGCCGGCGCGCTGTTGCCGGGAAAGTTACTCTGCGAACATCGTATGCCAATACTCTCGGCGTGGCAGGGTTTCGGTTAAGATTGCCCGCGTTCCGTTTTGTTGGACACGATGTTGAGCGGCGAGAGCGTCTGTTTGTGACTTATAGAGTCCAAACAACGCCGAACCAGAACCCGAGAGAGCTGCGTAAAGCGCAGATTCTCTTGAACTTCCCATCAAATCACGCTTGGTTGAACGCAAGGAGGGATGCTGCGAGAAGACGACCTCTTCAAAGTCGTTCTCAATCCCGGTGCGGACAAGCGCGAGAAGGGGATTCTCGGCCAGATCGCCTGATACGTCCCTCATCTCTGAGGCCAAACCCGAAGGTAAGTCGCCTGGAATCATTCCAGTGCGGTCCATAAAAGCGATACCGGAGGGGCCGGACTCGACGCCAGTTGTCGACCAGACAGAGGCTAGAGCGCGGCTCAACTGTTTCAGTTTATCCACAGCCGCGCCGGAAGTCAATTCGGCCGCGTCAAGTTGTTGAAAGGCAAGGGCCGTAGAGACGCCAATGTCCGGCAATGCGACGACGCAGTGGAGGGGTGGGGAGTCGGGGAGGGGGTAGACTTCTTCGCCGCGGTTGAGGCCGAGGACGGTGCCGCCGAGCAGAAAGAGGGGGACGTCGGAGCCTATCTCGGCCGCCACTTCGAGGCGGGTTGGGCCGTCGAGGGCAACGCCTAACTCCCTTTCCAGTCCTAGAGTTGCAGCCGCTGCGTTAGCTGAGCCGGCACCCATGCCGCCCTGGATGGGGAGGGTCTTTTCGATGTGAATGTGTACGTTTGCCATGATTTTGAGGCGTTCGAGGGTCTTGTGGACCATGCGCCAGGCGGTATTGCGCTCGGCACTGCCGGCTTCGGAGCGGGGAACGCCGCGGTGATTGGAGGTAATCTGGATCGTGGTGTCGGCGGCTCTGGTTGCAGTAACTATCACGAAATCATGGAGTTGAAGGGTCTGGTAGACGGTGACGAGGGCATGGAATCCGTCTGCGCGGGGGGGGCCCACGGCCAGGCCCAGATTTATTTTGCAGAAGGAGCGGACGCGGGTCGACATCAGGCAGCCGCCTGTTGCGGGAAGGTCGGATTTGCCTTCATTTGGGCAAAACCTCGCATCGTTCCTGCACGACTTAGGTGGGTTTCGGGACACAAATCGACTGCTTTAGCCCGGTCTCGGGACGCGCAGATCGCGAAACAAGGAGGCTGTGCGCGGAGTTGGGTCAAAGGACGTCCGCGGCGATTTTGGGGAGCAGGAATTCTGACGATTCTGCAGCTCGCCGAGGGGGTGATCCTGTCAAGCCGGGCGACTTGCGGACGGGGGAGCGTCGATGGAGAGCCGTACAACATGCAGGAATGATTCTAACTGCATGCGATGAGCACGGCGGCAGGCATCCACTCGCTCGCACGGAGTGGATGCCTGCCCTTCAGGGCGTGGCGCCAAGCTTACCGTTGAGTGCCGCGACACCGAGCGGGAGGTAGGTTGGGGTTGCGGCGCCAATGACCTCGACGACTGAGTTGCCGGTGAAGTTGGTGATGATGAGGTCGCCAGAGATATCGACGGCGATGCCTTGCGGGCCGGAGAGCAGGCCGCCGACCGTGTAGTTGGCGGGAGGTGAGAGGACGGTACCGGTGGCGGTGTTGATCTCCGTGATGCTGTTGCCGGCACTGTTCGTAACCCAGAGGTTGTTGGCACCGTCGATGGTAGCGCCGTAGGGGCCTGTACCGACCGTAAAGGGGGTACAGGCACCCGCAGGGGTTACCTCCATGACGGTGCTTCCGGATCCACCGTCGTTGAGGGGGATCCACGCATTACCGGCAGCATCGATGGCTGGCTGCTGGGGATTGATGATCGTGGCCGCGGTGGCGGAAGGGCAGCCGGCGGTGGCGGTGGACGCATTGATGGGGAAGCCGCTGATCGAGTCGCCGTTGGAGGTATTGACGCGGGCAATGTCGTTGCCGTTGCTGCTGGTCAACCAGAGGTCATGGCTGCTATCGATGGCACCGTGGTTTATATACGCGCCGGGGCCAAAGGAGCCAGCCATGTTGCCCGTCACGCCCGCTTTTTCGACACCATCTGAGTTCAGCTCGGTGAGCGTCTGGTCGTTGTTGTTCGCCACACTGGTCGGGCCATAGGGGACGAAGACGTTGGCCGACCCGTCGGCGATGAGTGCCTGCGCGTAGGTGTAATTGCTGCCCTGAAGCTCAAGGGTGTACGAGCTGGTGGTTCCGTTGGGGGGTACGACTTCTGTGGCCAAGACGGAGTTCGCCTGGTTACCGGTCCAGGCATCGCCAAGGCTGTCGATGGTGACATCGCCGTAGGTCCAGGAGGAGTTGTAGTTGTTATACAGCGTGACTCCCAGCGGTGAGGCCTCCACCAGGTAGCCGCTGGTGAAGGAAGGTGTGGGCTTGGTGGTGAACCAGAAATTGCCGGAAGCATCGACCGCAACTGCCTGCGGGCCTTCGACGAAGGATGGGTCCCCGCTGGGTCCAGGGTTCAACCCAGCGCTGAACTGGATGCTAACGGTGAACTCGTTGGGCTGCGAGACGAGGTTGGGGCTGAATGGCATGACCTGGCTCCCCTGGAGGGCATAGATACTGGTCATGAAGTCCGAGGTATACGCGGCATTGCCAGCGGGATTATGGGCGATGTTGAAGACAGCCGTTGCGGTATCGGTGGCAACAACCCCGGCGCCCGGCGAGCCATAGGGAATGCCATTGCTGGTGGCGTAGGTGAAGAGGGTGGAGCAGGAATCGGAAGCACCCTCCACGTCGGGATTGGCGGCGCTGTTGTTGATGTTGGTGGAGTCGACGCAGGAGGCGAGGATGTTGCCGAGAGTGTCCAGTTCTTCCTGGGAGACTTTTCCATTGCCCTGGTTGGTGTTGGGTCTGGCGACGTGGCCCTCACCTGCGAAGGTGGTACTGATATGCGCGCCCTGGATATCGTAGAGATCGCCGGCTTTGTTGGCGGCATTTTGGATGGCGGTCAGGGCCAACGAACCGACGGAGGGGTAGCCGATGTTGAACGCTCCTGAGCCGAAGCCTTTAAGGCCGTAAGCGGCTGCCGCGGTCGAGACCTCGTTGATGTAGACGAAGTTGATGACGTCGTTGCCGTTGCCATTGCCGTTGCCATTGCCGTTGCCGTTGCCGGGGGAGGAGAAGTTGCCGGCCTTAGGGCAGTTGCCGAGCACGGCGATGTTGGCGATCGCGGGGTTGATTGCGCTCTGGGGCGTTGCGGTGCCGGTGGTGCTTCCGGAGAAGGTGGTGGCGGATGTGAAGACGAGCTGGAAGGCGGTGGTCGAGGCGGCGGTAATGGGGTGGGTTCCACCGTTGAGGGTGGACCATCCGCCAGTCGCGCTCAAGCCGGCGAAGCTGACGCTTTGGTTGGGATAGAGGAGGTTGTTGGCGGTGAAGGTGAGCTCCCAGAGGTTACTCCCCAGGTTGGTGGCGGACGCGGAGGTAATGGTGATGGGCGTGGTGTTGTAACTGGGGCCACCGATCTGGTCAGAGGTCTGTCCACCGATAGCGGCGAGATAGACGGGGTGGCCGCCGGTGCAGGTATAGTCACCGGTCACGCTGAAGGTGCCGTCGGCGGCGGTGAGGACGTAGGGGCCGTGGGCATCGGATCCGGCGCTGCCGCTGGTCATGAGATTGGTGGCAGCGCCGGAGTAGCCGTGGGGATCGGCCTGTAGCACGTAGACATGGGCGCCAACGATCGGCGCATGGCCTCCGAAGACGCTGCCTTGAAGAGCGGGTGTTGTGGCCGGGGGGCTGGATGTGGTGGTGTCCGGGAGGCTGGCCATGCCGCCGCAACCGGTGAGAGCGAGGGCGCCGAGAACGAGGGAGCCCGAGAAGATCGCCGACGAAACACTACGAGTAGAGCCGCAGAAACACACAGAGGGCTTCATGGGATGCTCCGAAAAGATGGCCTTCGACGCGCGAGGCTCGGCGGTCGTGGGGACCTACATAGTAACTGGTCTAACCGCCAACGGATGTAATTTCTGAGAAAACCCGCGCTCTATCTCGTATTTGCACAGGGATTTGTGCAATTGGGAGTTAGCAGAAGGAGCGGCGCAGGAATGAGCTCGCAGGCAGGAGATTGGCGAGGTGGACTGCGGGAAGAAATGGGCTGGGCGGGCCACACCGAGGCGTCCTCATCGCAAGAAACGCGATGAATGGACCACTCAGGCGGATGGCGTTCTCTCCGCACTTACCGATAGCTCGGGGTGAGCTATCGGTAAGGGGAGTGAAAGCGGGGGTTAGGGTTTGGCGCCGAGTCCGTTGGACCCGGAGGCGAAGGAGAGGGGGGTGACGGTGGGGGCTGCAGCGCCGACCAGCTCCACGACCTCCTGACCGGTGTAGTTGGTGATCCAGACATTGCCAGAGGGGTCGATGGCGGCGTTGAGCGGGTCGTTCAGGATGCCGGTGCCGGACTGGTAATTGAGGGTGGGAGAGATGGCAACACCGGCGTTGTTCAGTTCGGTGATGGTATTGTTGCCGCGATTGGTGACCCACACATTGTCCGCGCCGTCGATGGTCGCAGAGAACGGCGCACTGAACGTAGCTCCCGTAGAGGCACTGGTCAGCGTGTTGACGTTCACCTGGTTATTGCCGGCGTGGATCGTAACCAGATCGACTTCATTGGCAGATTCCAGGCTGACCCATGCGCCATTGTTGGCATCGATACCGATGGATTCGGGAGAGGAGCTGCCGCCGAGGCTGACGGGGAAGTGCGGCGCCGCGGCACCAGTGGTGGTGAAGCGGCAGAGTACGCCACCATGTTCATCGGAACCCCACAACTGTTCAGCACCATCGACGGCGAGGTGATCGAAAGTATCGCCGCTGGGGATGCACGCGTTAGAGGCCGAGAAGGGAGAGTTCACGGTGCTGAGCATGGTGTTGGTAAGTTCGAAGACATCGAATTGCGGTGTCGCGCTAACGAAGTAGAAGTTGCCCCGGCCGTCGATGGCAGCGGCAGAGACGGTGGTGAAAACGAGAGGAGCTGTTGTATGCGCCTTGAGGGTGCCGGCGTCGCTGAGTTCATCGACGGGAGTGCCGCCGTTAATGCCGCCGAACCAGACGTTGTTATTGGCTGGGGTGTTGGGGCTGCCGTCGGGGTCGATGGCCAGGTAGCCAGGAGTTTCGCCGGCGTCGAAGTTGACGGCAACCGCTCCGGTAGGCAGCAGTTTGGTGATGAAATGGCTGCTCTGGTTGCTGAAGAAAATATTGCCGGAGCCGTCGATGGCGATGCTCTCCGGGTTCCCGATGTCGGCATTGGAGGAGGCTGGATACTCAATGGCGATGGAGAAGTCGTTGGGCTGGCTGGTGAGGTTGGGCGTGAAGGGGACGACGCCGGAGGATTGCAGGGCGAACAGATTAGTCATGAACGCTGCATTATTGGCATGGGAACCGCCCGGGAAGTGAGCGATGTTGAACGCAGCGGTCGCCGTGTCCGTGGGCTGCGCGCCGGTGGCTGAGCCGTCGGCAGTGGCGTTCTGGAAGAGCGTGGTGCATTGCACGGAACTCGTACCGCTGGAGTCGATGCAGGTGGAGATGATGTCGGCGAGGGTGTTGAGGGTGGCCTGCGGAACGATGCCGTTGCCGGCAGGGGTGGTCGCGCGTGCGATGTGGTCGTCGCCGTCCAAGGTGGTGCTGATATTCCCGCCCTGGATGTCGTAGAGCTGGCCGGCATTGACGGCGGCGTTCTGAATGCCCACCAGGTTAGTGGCGGGAGCGCCGATGTTGAAGGCCGAGGATCCGAAGCCGGAGAAACCGAACGCGGTGGCGACGGTGGAGACCTCATTCATATAGAGGAAGGAGATGGCGCCGTTGCCCGGCGTGGAGAAGTTGCCGGAGGAGGGGCAGTTCCCGAGGGTCACGAGGTTGGTAAGGGAAGCGCTGACATTAAAGACAGCGAAGCCTGCGCCTGATTCCGTTGCGTGCAGCGAGCCATGGCCACCGGTAAACGCGATGGTGAACGACGTGGTGGTGACGGGAGCGATCACGGTCTGGGTGGTGCCATTCAACTGGGCATAGCCACCCGTGAGGCCGGAGAACGTGACGGTCTGGCCGATGGCAAGCGAGTTGTTTGCTTGAAAGGTGACCGTATATTTGCCGCTGTTACCAGTCTCGGTGAACGTCGCGGAGGTAAGAGTGATCGTGGGGTTTGCAGTAGACGAGCCACCGACAGCGGCCAGATAGACGGGGTGGCCGGAGGTGCAGGCGTATTCGCCGGTGATATTGAAGGCGCCGATAGGCCCGGTCAAAACATAGGTCCCGTGGGCATCTGTTCCGTCGCCGGCAGTGAGCAAGGAAGTGGGGGCGGAGGCGTAGCCGGTGGTGCCAGCCTGCAACACGTAAACGTGGGCGCCGACGATGGGAGCATGGCCGCCAAAGACGCTGCCTTGAAGGGGGGCGGACTGCGCCGATGCACCGGGGAGCACGGTGTCCGGCATGGTGGCGACGCCGGCACAGCCGGTGAGGCCGAGGGTGGCAAGGGCCAGGGACGCGCTAAGAGCCAGAAAAGACGCACGGGGGGTACGGTTGCGGGTAGACAAGAAGGGCCTCATGGGAACCTCCAAACAATTGTTTGGGGGAAACTTTAAGTTTATTACCCCCCATTCTAACTGTTTGTTAGTAATAAGTCTCAGTATTTTCGCAGATTTGAGCATCGCGACCCGAGCTTGTTAATGAGTTCCAAGGTAATGAGGCGTTCCTATGGAGCGTTGGGGACCGGCTGCAGGGGGGTGACCGTGGGGGCGGCGAGGCCGAAGAACATGACGAGGGTGTTCTGGCCGTCGTTCGAGACCCAGAGGTTGCCGGTGCGATCGGGGGCGATGCTGTAGGGTTCGGTGAGCGAGGCGTCGAGGCCAAAGCCGCCCTGACCATGGACGCCGGTGGAGGGGCTGAGCTCGGTGCCGGGTTTCGTGGCCGACGAGCCGGCGACCTCGAGGATCGAAGAGCTGTCGAGCGAGGTGAACCAGACGTTCTGGGCGGCATCGATGGCGGCGGCGTAGGGAGTCGCGCGGTTGCTGTCGAGGGATTGCTGGCTGATGAGGACAGTGCCGTCGGGACCGACTTCGCTGAAGCTGCTGTTGAGATAGTTGGCGACCCAGACGTTGCCCTGGGCGTCGAGGGCGAGGCCGTGGGAGTCGTAGCAGCAGTCGGGGTGGCTGAGGAGCTGGCCGCTGGGATAGCCGGTGGAGGGTGGGGCGAGGTGCGCGATGGTGTTGTCGTTGTTGGAGAGCCAGAGGCCGTGCGCGGCGTCGACAGCGAGGAAGAGGGGCTTGGCGGCGAGGCCGAAGGAGGCGCCAAGGTAGGGCGTGACGGCGGTGCCGGTGCTGTCGAGAATGGTGGCCGAGGAGCACTCTTCGTTGGCGATGAAGATGTTGCCGTTGGTGTCGGCGGCGGCCGCGGTGGGATAGCAGATGGAGTCGGAGGTGGACGTGGAGGTGCCGAGGGTGGAGGGGTCGTTGACGCCGAGGAACTTGGTGACGCTGCCGGTGCCGCCGCCGCCGTTGTAGTTGGTGACCCAGACGTTATTGGAAGGGTCGATTGCCAGACCATAGACCTGGGCGATGGTGCCGGCGCCGTAGCCGGTGGAGGATATCGGGGTGCCCTGCGCGGTGAAGGCGGAGAGCGGGCCGTCCTGGTTGGCGACCCAGATGTTGTTTTGGCTGTCCACGCCTAGAGCCGTAGGCATGTTGAGGCCGCCGCCGGTGACGGTGAGCGACATGGTCCAGTCGTTGGGGGATGCGGTGAGGGTGGTAGCGAAGGGTGGGGTTGCGGGGATGGTGGCGAAGATG